>Ga0265301_10001457_pt1 | contig 30711 bp, 19 predicted proteins | sample AusTroGonzalo_MG_2_FD_193488 | JGI IMG/M metagenome (GOLD analysis project Ga0265301, IMG submission 193488) | Bovine rumen microbial communities from tropical cattle in Woodstock, Queensland, Australia - Gonzalo_04 | ecosystem: Host-associated > Mammals > Digestive system > Stomach > Rumen ... | reverse complement strand
GCGGAAGAAGTCGTAGATGCCCTTCACCAGCGGGTCTTCGGGACCCACGACCACCATATTGATTTGGTGCTCGAGGACAAAACGTTTGATGCCTTCGAAGTCATCAGCTTTCAAGGCTACGTTTTCACCTACCTCACGGGTGCCGGCATTGCCGGGAGCGATGTAGAGTTTCTCAATCTTGGGCGACTGTGCCATTTTCCAGGCGAGGGCGTGCTCGCGGCCGCCACTGCCGAGTAAGAGGATGTTCATTATGAGTTGAAAGTTTGAAGTTTAAAAGTTTAAAGAGTTTAAGGATTCAAAAGGTCACTGCACCTATCTCCTCCCCTACGGGGGGAGGCTGGAAGGGGGCTTATTTCAGATAATCCTCAAAATAGCGGGTGATGCGCTCATGAAGGTGTACCTGGTCGGTGCCGAACATATTGTGGCCGTCGCCCGGATAGAGGAAGAGGTCGGGCTGTGTGCCGGCATCGATGCTGGCGCGGATGAAGGAGAGCGTGTGCTGCGGCACACAGGTGGGGTCGTTATAGCCCAAGATGATCTGCAGGCGACCCTTCAGGTTCTTGGCCTTCGGCAGCAGGCCGGACGAGGCATAGCCCTCAGGATTCTGCTGCGGCGTGTCCATATAGCGCTCGCCGTACATCACCTCGTAGTACTTCCAATCGATGACAGGACCACCGGCAACGCCTACCTTGAAGACATCGGGGTAGGTGCACATCAGGTTCGTGGTCATGAAGCCGCCGAAGCTCCAGCCGTGAATGCCCATGCGGTCGGCATCCACGTAGGGCAGCGTCTTAAGGAACTCCACGCCCTTGATCTGGTCCTTCATCTCCTCGTCGCCTAAGTGGCGGAAGGTAGCCTGCTCGAACTTCTGTCCGCGATACTGCGAGCCGCGGTTGTCGAGCACGAAGATGACGTAGCCCAGCTGTGCCATGTAGATCTCCCAACCGCGGAAGTAGTAGCCGCGTGAGGCCTGCACATTGTGGGCGTGGGGGCCGCCATAGACATAGATGACAGTGGGATATTTCTTCGTGGGGTCGAAATCCACGGGCTTGATGAGGCGGTAGTAGAGGTCAGTCTCGCCATCGGCTGCCTTGATGCTTCCGCTCGTGATTTCAGGCACATTGTACTCCTTCCACGGGTCTTCGGCATCCAAAAGGATAGCGGACTCTCCCCCCGCCCTCCCTGTTAGGGAGGGAGCAGAATGTATTAGACAGACGCGGCGGGCGACGGTGGGCGAAGAGTAGGTGTCGATGAGTTGGGAACCGTTGGCGCTGAGTGATGCGCTGTGCACGCCCTCGCCAGCAGACAGTAACTTATATTTTTCACTTTTCACTCTTTCATTTTTCACTTTATCTGTCACTTTCACAGCATGAATCGTGTGGTGCAGCGGGTGCGTGATATTGCCGATGAAGAGGGCGGTTTTTGCCTTTTGGTTAAAGCCCAGGAAGTCGCGCACGGTGAAGTCACCCGGTGTGAGCAGATTCACGCCGATATGGTCGCAGACGGTGCCCCCGCCAGCTGCTTCGCGCCATTCGGGGTACATCTTCTTGGACAGGTCAATGAGATACAGATGGTTCCAGTTGTCACGGCTACTCTGCATGACAGCTTTCGTGGCATCCCACGGTAGGAACGTCAGCGTATGCATGGGCTCCACATACTTCGGATGCTTCTCCTCGATGAGCGGTTCGGCGTCTTTCGCACCGGTGGCGGCGTTGTAACCGAAAAGCTGCATGAAGTTCTGGTCGCGGTTGAGCTCAAAGACATACAGCTTGCTGCCGTCGGGCGCCCATGAGAGGTTGGTCATGTAGTCCGTCTTGGGCTTGGGATTCTGCAGCCACACCGTCTTGCCCGTAGGCACATCGAATACGGCCACGCTGACATCCTCGCTCTCCTCGCCGGCCATTGGGTACTTATCGACATAGGTGGCAGCGATGCGTTGCGTGATATCCACCTGCGGGTAGCTGGGGATGCGGCTCTGGTCCTTCTTGTAGAATGCCAGGCGCTGACCGTCGGGGCTCCAAAAGAGACCGTTGTAAATGCCGAACTCCTCACGGCTGACGCTGTGGCCATAGACGATGTCATCGTTGCCGTCGGTCGTGAGCTGGATGCGCTGGCCATCAGCTGTCTGCACGAAGACATTGCTACCGATGCAGTAGGCCATCGCGCGGCTTGCCTTGTTCCAAACAAGTTCTGATGCCCCTTCCTGAATCTGGCCGCGCCACACCACCTCCTTCTTCTCGAAGTCGATGAGGATAATCTCCTTGGGCGTCTGCACCTTCACTACAGATTGGTCGGCATAGGGAAACGTGAGGTTCGTGCACGAACGTACAATCTTCTCGCCCAGCACCTCATTCAACTCGTCAGCGCTGAACAATTTTTCTTTTTTAATTTTTAATTTTTCATTCTTAATGACCTTCGCCTCCTCCACCGTCAGTTCCACGGGCACTTCACCCCACCATGTGGAGAACATACGCTCAGGTTGCAGGTTCCAGAAGGTGGAGCCGCCGGGCATGAGGTCATTCAGCGTAAAACTCTTTTTCGGTGTGGTCTGTGCCATCATAGTCATTGCGGCCAGTAAACATGCCGCGAGTAGCTTGTAACGTTTCATTATTTATTTTTGTTGATACGTCAGTTCATGCTGGAAAGCGGGACAAAGGTACAACTATAAATTAAAAATGAAAAATTAAAAGATAAAAATGAATGAAAAATTAAAAATGAAAGGTGAACTTTTTGAGCAGCGAGCGCCATAAAATGCGTTTTAATGGCCGAGTCGTGAAAAAAGCATTACAGGTGTCCACGCGCAGACACTACTAGTCCCTCGCCTTACCCTCTATAGTGTCCACGCGCAGACACTGCAGTGGGTCGTACAGTGCCTTCAATGGGGTAAAATAGGAGGGTGTTTTTCAAGATTTCCATAGGCATGAGAGCGTAAAATGAGGCTAAAGGGTTAAGAGATAGAGCTGTTAGCCGTTTCCACAGGCTCATCACTTTTCCACGGGGTAAACGATACAACCAATGAAAAAATAGTGTACCTTTGCCGCAGAATTCTTAACAAAATGTTATGAAAACCTGCAGGACCTTCTTCATCACGCTTGTCATGCTGTCTGTTGCGGCTTGTCAAAGAGACAACGCTACGCGTGAAACGCAGCGCGATGCACATTCGTATTTCGAGCAGGGCCTTGCAGCTCTTGACAGCGACAGTGTGCGAACCGGAGAAATGCTGTTGAATGATGCTATTAGACTGGCACATAAGGAAAAGGACTGGCATACGATGTATTTGGCGCAGCAGCGGCTGGCGGAGTCCCTGGCATGGGGAAACAGCAGGGCGGCGCTGGAGATGGCCAAGCAGGCGCTGGCGACCTACGAGCGTTACCCCGACGATGAGCGCAACCATGTTATGTTATTGGATTACGCAGGCACGTACGCGTCGCAGGTGGCCTTCCATGAGAATACTGATTTCACGGAGGCTTTGGCCTATACGCAACGGGCTTATGAGCTGGCTGACAGTCTGGGCGATGCCGAACTGCTCTGCGAGACACTGACGAGCTTGGCCAACATACATTGGGGCGCTGAAGACTACCGGGAAGCGCTGCGCTACGCACGCGCTGCCGAGCGTTGTGCGCCTGACCATCTGCTGTCCGGGACCTTGCAGGTACTGGCACGCTGTCTGGTCAGCTGCGACTCCCTTGCGGCTGCTGAGGCCGTCTATCACAGGATGCTGCCGGGCGACGACCTGCAGGAGGCGTACATCGTGCAGAGTAATCTAGCGAAGCTGGCCTTGCACCGCCACGATATAGAGGCGGCAGAGGCAGCTATCGACGAGGCCTTCGACCATGCCGAGGAACTATATTATAAAGCATTGCAGCAGAAAGATGACTACTACCAGACGGCCTTGCAGCAGGAACGTGAGAATGAGCACTTGCGCTATACTGATGCCCTGCATCGCATCGTATTATGGAGTGTACTGGCGTTGGTCGTTTTGATAGCCCTTGCTGTCTTCATGATTATACGTGGTCGCATACGGACACGTGAGCTATTGCACCAACAAGAGACCGCATCACAACAGGAACAGTTGCGCCAGCGCGGCTGCATGATACACTTTCTGCAAGACTTCATCTTAGAGCGTTCAGAGATCATACAAAAACTGCGTGAGAGTGCCGACCGCCACATCCATATCTCTACCCACGAATGGGAGGAGATGGAACGCACACTCGACGCCATCGACGGCAACCGCTTTGCACACCTGCGCGCTCGTTATGCGAATTTAAAAGACGATGACGTCCGCCTCTGCATCCTCACTCGTCTGGGGCTCACCAACCGCGCCATCGGTAACATCTACGGCATCAGCATCTCCGCCGTGCAGCACCGTAAACTCAAACTCAAAAAAGAAGTCTTCGGCGAGAACGACCCCGAGACGACACTGGAGCAAGTGCTCGAAACCCTGAATGATTAACGCTTAAAATATACGACTATGAAACGACTGCTTACCATTCTATGCCTGTTGATTCCATTTCTCGGCGTCAAGGCCGGGACACTGAAAGGAAAGATTATCGATCAGGATGCCCAACCTGTGGCTGGAGCTGTGATAACATATTACTCATACTCAGACAATAGCATACTTGCATCTACGACAAGCGATGTTAATGGCAATTGGGAATTGAGTTACGAAGAAGCGTGGAACGATATTCAAATCGTAGCCCGCGCAGAAGGCCATACATCATACACATTACATGATTGTAATGTCAGTATGAATCATACATGGCCCCAAATATTTTTCCGACTTTTCAATGCCATTGACTATAAAGCGGGCAAACGCTCAACGATATACCTTCCTGAAGCTCCTGATGTTTCTTGGGGCCGTTTCTATCGTCTTGACCATGAAGATGGAAATAAGGTTGTTTTCGAAAGGGAAGACACTCCCAAAGCATACGTCCCATACGTTTTCTTCCCTTATCAGGACTTGCACATTGATATCAGCAAAATGGATTTGTCCGATCATCACGACCAAGTCCGGTTAGAGCACATTTCTTTTTCAAGTGCTATTAACTATTCAGAAGGGCTCCCTGACCCAGGGAGTCTTGTTACGCAACCAATGGATGAAACACTCCCCTATGCGAAATATAGCGAAGAGGGAGCTATAGTGGACTATCTGTCTCCTGCACCCATGCATGCTATCCTTTCATGGATGTCGTATGATTTCTTTGAAGGAAATGAGGAAGACGGTACTTGGCAAGCAGTCTCTCCCGAATTCATCTTCCACGACCCGGAGCCGACGACCTATCATCCTTTCGTGGAAACTTGTAAGTCCTGGTGTATGGTTACGTCTAACCAAGAAGGACAACCGAGCGACACAAAAGTAAGCTTTGAGTATTTTGATTGTAAGGAGATAGAAGTGGATGGGAAAAAATATCTTCCTATGTACTCACGCGAGAGCTGGCATTATGAATGTGAAGTCAGCAGGGTTGGCTTGTTCCGTGAAGATGGTCAGCAAGTATTTTTCCGTTCTTCTGAAACCGAAGAAGAAACTATGCTTTACGATTTTTCTTTAGAAGTAGGCGAGACATATCACCACCCGTTCTATGGCGATTTCAAAGTCACGAAAGTCGGGGATATAGTTGTAAACGATGAACATCTGAAAACTATTTCGTTTGATGGATCGGAAGAGCCCGTCTGGATAGAAGGCATCGGTAGCCTCAATTCAATAATATGGGAACCAGCTGTACTACCTGGCATGTTTTTTGAAAAAATCGCCTACGTAAACTACTCTGATGGAGATGTGGAGTGGGGAACCATATACGAACACGATTATAAGTACGGTGATGAGGGCGTGCGTTTCCCTGAGCATTATTACTATCTACCTCTTTCCTTCATGCTTTATACACCCGAAGGACATTGGAGGGGGCAGCCTTTGGAAACGATTGTGCCGAAGGATGTATATGAGCAATATGAATGGAAACAACAGCTGGAGAATCTGAACTATGAGATGGTGTATAACGTAGAAAGCAACACCTATGATCTCCATGTCTCTGGATTCATGGTTTTGAACTGTGGCCCAAATCATTATATCTATTGCATTGATGAACAGACTGCCGATTCCAACACACACCGTCTAACTCTTCAACACGAAGATGTCCCTCCATTGATGGATTGCGAAGGAGGCCATAAGGTTGACTTCATCATTCCAGGCTTCAACAAGGACTGCACCTATATCGCCGTGGACGAACGCGGCGAGCATCCAATTACCATCAGAGGAACGTCTTATCGGCCCTTTGTCGAAGAGGGAAAAGTGTGGGTTGTTGCTATGAACCTCGGACGTAAGGAGGTCTTCTATACCCAGACGTTTGAACTGAAAGGTGACACACTTATCAACGGTCATGTCTGTAAGAAGATGATGGTGGAGGAGAAACCCTATTTCCAAAACGATGAGTTTAAACCTATGAATGGCTACCTGATGGCTCTCTACGAGGAGAATAAGAAGGTCTATTTCTGTCAGGACGGAACCACGGACTTCAAGTTATTGTATGACTTTGGTGCGAAGGAAGGTGAAAGTGTTGTTGTGAACTATGCCAATATACCTTTCTATGGCAATCATTCCTCCCAGTATCATTTTATTATGGGTAAGAGAGATGAAACAAAAGAACCTCCCGTTCTGACACTATACGATCAAGATGAAGTCAACTATAGCTTTAAGACGTATGGTGTCGAAAAACCTTATGACTCTTATCCTGTCCAATGGATTGAGGGAGTAGGTCACAAAACATCACCGCTGATGAATGGTGGTGCAACAAACCTTGGATGGTATGGTGAAATGATTGACTGCCATGTCGGCGACCGTTATCTGTTATATGATAAAGACGCTATAGACTGGATTCAGCAGCTAACAGAACCCGAGGAAGCTACCTATCATCACTTCGTAGAACAGGGGAAGCGCTGGTGTGTGCATGGATTTAGCATGGGAGGTCAACACACGGTTACTGATTATGGCTTTTCATTTACGACGGAAGATCATAGCCATGATGGCCATCAATATTTCATGTTGTTAGCTTGCAGTGATAATAAGTTAACAGAAAAGTTAACAGAAGTCGGCGAACTCCGTGAAGAAAACCAACGTGTCTATTTATATGACACAGAAGCTGGTAAGGAATATCAGATTTATGACTTCTCGCTCAATGTTGGCGATACATTCTATGAAGCCCGTATTAATCGCACTTTGACTGTCATGAGTACTGGTCAGATGATTGTCAATGGTGATACGCTGAAGACACTTCATCTGAACGATTATGATGGGATGTTTACGGCAGATTGGGTGGAAGGTATCGGTAGCTTATATGGCCCTCTGAGAAATGTCATTGGCGATGAACCAATTTGGAACTATAAACTGGCCTATGTTTCGGGCTCAAGCTATTGGCCATTCTCTTTCAGCATTCCAAATAATGGCTGGTGGGGCCAAAACCTGACAAGGGGAGAGGAAGATCAGGACTATGCGAGAACACATTCCTTCAATGAAAACGATTTGCACTATGAACTCGTCCCTGACCCCGTGCACGATGCCTATGCTCTGCATGTATCTGGCATCATGTGGCTGTATTGTGGAGGCGATCTTTACACCTATTGTAGAAGAGAACGTACAGAGGACATTTCTGCTTATAAGCTATACCTTCAGGTAGATGTGCCTGGAGAAGTCACTACCTGCAAGAGCCCCTATCACGTTGACTTATCCTTCCCCTTCTTCCTGGCAGAACATAAATATATCGTTGTGGATGAACAAGGTGAACATCCTGTAGCCGTCAAGGACGTCTCTTATCGTCCTCTTATTGAAGAAGGGAAGGTGTGGCGCACTGGAGTTACGTTCCCCAATATTTCCTTCAGTCATCTTTATGACTATTACATTCAGGGTGACACCATCATTGATAATCATGCATGTAAGAAACTCATGCGAAGCGAACTGCAATACCCGCAGAATTATCCTGAACACATAGACACCACTTATGCCGCTTCCCTCTACGAGGAAGGGCAGCGGGTGTATGTGGTTTTGCCAGGGGAAAGTCACCTTGAACTGGCGTATGACTTTGCTTCTCCCGTGGGTTCACATATTGATATCGACGGGTTCAACATCATTGTTACTCGTAAAGAGGAGAACGCCGCGGGATACTTTAAGGGCAGATGCACCTATGTAGGATTGGTGGAGGAACAGGAAAACATTTCCTCTGAGTCCTGTTGGATTGAAGGGGTCGGCGTTGCCTTAAATCCCCTGTATAGCCTTAATGAGCTGTTACCGACAGGGCTCCTTAAGGAACTGCTTATCTTTTGTTTCGTCAATGACGAGGTCCTATATTATAACTCCGATATATTTGATGGCGACATATATGGTTTGACACCCCAAGCAGGCGAGGTGAAGAAGCAGTGGATCGACTTCACGCATATCAAGAAGCCGAGGCCGAAAGCGCCTGCACGCGAGAGGACGGCGAACGAAACTGATGAGGAGAACCTGACGGGTGAATACTCCGCCAAGGAACTCTTCGTGAACTTGAAGATCCTGTCGGGGGCATACACGGTTACGCTCAAGGATGCCGCCGGCAATGAGGTCTATCGCAAGGAGGTGCAGACGAGCAGCACCATCGCCCTCAACACCGACCTGACGAAGTACCCCGAGGGCACCTACACCCTCATTGTGGAAAACAGCGAGGAGCAATACACGGCCACCCTCACCTTGCCCCTTGACGACGTCGCCGTCCGCGACATCCCCGCCTCCATTGTAAATGGTAAATCCGTAAATAGTAAATACTTTGATCTCTCCGGCCGCCGCCTCTCCACTCCGCCCGCAAAGGGCATCTATATCCGCGATGGGAAGAAGGTAGTGGTTAGGTGAGTGTGAAGTACAAATATTAAATATAAGGTATGGCCATTATGGCGAGGAAATAGCTATGGGCCCTTAAAAAACATGAAGTTTTTGGCCGGTTCAAAGAAATGGAGTACATTTGCGCCGAGAATAAAGTGCTGGTCTCTTTCCACAACTATCAGAATTTGGTCGTGACGGTTTCTGGGCAAAAAGGTTCCTTTTTCATCTGTGTTCTTTGCGGGCCATGAAAAACAGAAGTTAAAAATACATAATGTTTCAACTTTCGGCAGTCACCTGTCAGCTATAATCACTACCTTTGGGCCCGAAAACAAAAAATGGACGACATAATCTTACGATGAAACAAGTTTTATACAAGCTCAACAGCTTGAGATTGTTGACTTTATTCACAGTACTGCTCATGGGCAGTACTGTTTTTGCAGACGACGATAAGGGTTCTAATGCAGCAACGCTACCCTTTAATTTTAATGGCGGTTATAGTGAAATTGCCAAAAAGACGGGGCTCACTCAAAGTGGTATAAATACCACCGATTATGGAACAACCTATACAAAGTTAAAGTTCGATGGAACCGGCGACTATTTAATATTGTATTATACAGGAACCGCCAACATTTTATCATACGATATTAGAGGCAATAGCTATAATGGTGGCACATTCAAAGTGCTAACCTCTGCTGATGGTGAGACCTATTCCACTCTCAAAGAATATTCTAATGATAACGGGAATAATATACCTAATGCAGTCCTGAGCGAATCGTTGACACTGCCTTCCAACACTTCTTATATTAAATGGATTTACAGCAAGAAGTCAACTGGTAATATTGGACTTGGCAATATCAAGGTAACTCAACCCGTTGTTAAACTGAATAGTGCGGGTTATGCAACATTTGCCCATGTAAATCCCATTGATTTCTCCAGTGCGACCGATTATACAGCATGGGCCGTGACAAACATTACTGGAGAAACCGTCACCTTTGAGAAGATCACAGGTGTAGTGCCTGGTAATACAGGTGTGTTGCTAATGGGTGATGCAAATGGAGAAGCAAATATTACCTTTGCCGCTTCCGGAACAGCACCTGAAACGAATCTGCTCACCGGCATCACCGCTGCCACTGCTGTTGACGCCGATACCTATTATGGTCTTAAGGGTAATGAGTTCGTGAAGGTCAATGCCGGCACTGTTCCCGCAGGTAAGGCTCTGCTGCCCGCTGGGCAAGTAAGCGGCGTGAAAGCATTCAAGTTCGTGTTCGAGGATACCGATGACATTCAGACAGCGGACGGTTTGCAGTTGACAGTTGACGGTCAGGAGATTTACGATCTTGCAGGGCATAAAATCGCGCAGCGCCCATCATCTGTTGGTACTTTATCCAAGGGATTCTATATCTTGCGCTCGACGCAAAGCGGTGCTTCACACATGAAGAATGTCCGCAAGGTGCTCGTGAAATAGAATGAAAAATGCGGGGGAAAGGAAAAAATTATAAGTCGTAAATCGTAAAATCGCAAATTATGCGTACCTTTGCAGCCGAAAGATAAGAGATTAAAGGTATAGCATATGCAAATAGAGACGATGCTCGCGGCGGCGATACAGGCTGCCATCAAGTCATTATACGGTCAGGATGTGCCTGAGAAGATGGTGCAGCTGGGTGCCACGAAGAAGGAGTTCGAGGGTCACCTGACGCTCGTCGTGTTCCCCTTCCTGAAGATGAGCCGCAAGGCACCAGAGGCGACGGCACAGGAGATCGGCGAATATCTCACAGCGAACCTGCCGGAGGTGGTGGCACGCTTCAATGTCATCAAGGGCTTCCTGAACATGGTCATCGCTGACGCCTGCTGGGTGAGCTTGTTGGCAGACATCCAGAAGGATGCGAACTACGGTTTGAAACCTGTCACGGAGAACTCACCGCTGGTGATGATCGAATATTCCTCTCCCAATACGAACAAGCCGCTGCACCTGGGACACGTGCGCAACAACCTGCTGGGTTGGGCATTGGCGAAGGTGATGGAGGCCAACGGCAACAAGGTCGTGAAGACGAACATCGTCAACGACCGCGGTATCCACATCTGTAAGTCGATGCTGGCGTGGCTGAAATGGGGCAACGGCGCCACTCCGGAGAGCACTGGCAAGAAGGGCGACCACCTCATCGGCGACTACTACGTGGCCTTCGACAAGCATTTCCGTGCGGAGCGCCAGCAGCTGATGGACAAGTTCATGGCTGAAGGCATGGACGAGGAGGCTGCCAAGGAGCGTGCTGAGAAAGAGAGTCCGCTGATGCAGGAGGCTCGCGCGATGCTGGTGAAATGGGAACAAAACGACCCCGAGGTACGCGCGCTGTGGAAGAAGATGAACGACTGGGTCTATGCCGGCTTCAACGAGACCTACAAGGCGCTCGGCGTGGGCTTCGACAAGATCTACTACGAGAGCCAGACCTATCTCGAAGGCAAGGAGAAGGTGATGGAAGGCCTCGACAAGGGCTTCTTCTACCGTCGCGAGGACGGCTCGGTGTGGGCCGACCTCACCAAGGAAGGTCTCGATGAGAAGCTGCTGCTGCGCGCCGATGGTACCAGTGTTTACATGACGCAGGACATCGGCACCGCCAAGTTGCGTTTCCAGGACTTCCCCATCGACAAGATGATCTACGTAGTGGGCAACGAGCAGAACTACCACTTCCAGGTGCTCTCCATCCTGCTGGACAAGTTAGGCTTCAAATGGGGCAAGGACCTCGTGCATTTCTCCTACGGTATGGTAGAACTGCCCAACGGCAAGATGAAGTCGCGCGAGGGAACGGTGGTGGATGCCGATGATCTGATAGAGAAGATGATAGAGGAGGCAAGGGTGAAGTGGCAAGAAAAAAGACCCACCCCCGACCCCTCCCGTGAGGGAGGGGAGGAGGCTAGCGCAGAGATAGCTAGTGGAAACGAAAGTCTCCCCTTACGGGGTAGCGAAGGAAATAGCGGATTGACTGAATGTCAATCAGCCCAGAGCGACCGAAGCATATCTCCTATGCTGAGGACGGACAATTTAGAGGGGCTTTCCGTTGCCCGTATCGTAGGTATGGGTGCCCTGAAATACTTCATCCTGAAGGTCGATGCGCGCAAGAATATGCTCTTCAACCCCGAAGAAAGTATCGATTTCAACGGCAATACGGGTCCGTTTATTCAATATACGTATGCCCGCATCCGCAGCATACTCAGAAAAGCCAAAGACAGACCCACCCCCAACCCCTCCCGTGATGGAGGGGAGGAGGCTAGCGCAGAGTTGGCAAGCGGAAACGCAAGTCTCCCCTTACGGGGAGATTTAGAGGGGTCTGCACTTCTTTCCGAGAAGGAAATCGCCCTCATTCAGCAGCTGGCAGCCTTCGGCGCCGCTGTGCAGCAAGCAGGTACGGATTATAATGTCAGCGTCATCGCCAACTACTGCTACGACCTGGCCAAGGAGTTCAACGGCTTCTACCACGACTACCAGATCCTGAAGGAGCCGGACGAACAGAAACGCCTCACCCGCCTCGCCCTCTGCGAAGCCGTTGCCAAAGTCATCAAGACAGGCATGGGACTGCTGGGCATCGAGGTGCCGGAGAGGATGTAAAAAAAGCCTCAGCCCCCTAAACCCCAGCCTCACCCCCGACCCCTCTCCGAAAGGCGAGGGGAGTTTTGAAGGCGAGGGGAACTTCAGGGGCGAGGGGGAGTTTAAAGGCGAGGGGGGGTAAGGACAAGGGGGAGTTAAAAGCGAGGAGAACTTCGGAATCGGCAGGAGTAATATTTATCAAGACATGGATACCAATCATCCACAAAATGCAGGAGTGACCACTCCCCCTCGCCCCTTGGAGAGGGGGCTGGGGGGTGAGGCTTTATGCGTCGATGCCGCCTGCTCCGGTAACCCCGGTCCTATGGAATACCGAGGCATTCACCTGCCATCGGGCAAGGAAGTGTTTCACTTCGGTCCTGTTCACGGCACCAACAACATCGGGGAATTCCTGGGTATTGTGCACGCGATGGCGCTGATGAAGCAGAAGGGGGTGTCGATGCCGGTATATAGCGACAGCCGCACAGCCATCATCTGGGTGCAGAAGGGCAAGGCGAAGACCACGCTGGCACCCACGCCCGAGAACCAGCCGCTGCTGCAGCTGGTAGCACGCGCCGAGAACTGGCTCCGACAGAACGGCATCCCTTATCCTCTCATCAAATGGGAGACAGAACAGTGGGGCGAGATTCCGGCAGACTTTGGAAGAAAGTGAGCCCCCCTCTTAAACCCTTAAACCCTTAAACCCTTAAACCCTTAAACCCTTAAACCCCTTAAACCCCTTAAACCCCTTGAACCCTTTAAACTCTTGAACCTCTTAAACCCCTTAAACCCTTTAAACCCTTTAAACCTCTTAAACCCCTTGAACCTCTTAAACCCTTAAACCCCTTAAACCCTTTAAACCCTTTAAACCTCTTAAACCCCTTGAACCTCTTAAACCCTTAAACCCTTGAAAAGATACATTACCTTACTAACAGCTATTATTGGACTGTGCGGCATACTCAGCGCGCAGAACTACTTCACGGTCATTATTATCTCTGACCCTCACCTAAACCAGACAGGACATGATGGCACCAGCGATGTTAACATGTCTGCATACATACAGAATATCATAGGTATGGGACGGGTAGGAGGAAAACGCGTATCTTTCTCATCGGTTCCGTCGCTCGTTCCTACTGCTGACCTCGTGCTGTGTCTGGGTGACATGGATCAGGACTCTATGGACGACCATACCACGTTTGAGGGTGTCTTTGATGCGTTCACAAATGCAGGTATTCCCTTCCTGACGATGGCAGGCAACCATGACTTTGTGCCCGACTATTGGGACAACGGCACAGACGTGGCGCTGACGGGCGGCAATGGAGGTATTGCGGACAACGAGGCTACAAAAGCGACAGTGAACCGCTACAAAGAGGCGGCAGCGCAGTTGGGCGTTGAGGACATCACCACCATCATTGACAATTCAGGTCACCGGCAGGGCGATCCTTACACCTTCCGCTTCCGGGGCGTGCGCTTCTACTGCGGTCAGGAGTACTGGTTCTACAAACCCTATTCCGTCACAAAGATATTCGGATATATCACGGGCTATGATAAGTACTATGCTCCCGATGGCGTTATCGCAGCTTTAGAAACTTTTGTAGAGCAACATAAGGGCGAGCCCTCCGTGTGGACACAGCATTTCCCCCTTGTGGCAGGCTCGGACAACGAACGATGGTGGTTGGACAACAACAATATGGGCAACCATATCGACCCGTCGAACAGTACAGCCTATGCGACGGCATCCCAGAAGAAACAGAAATATGCGAGCCTGATGAAGCAGACGCTCAACCCCGTACATTTCTCAGGACACACCCATACATGGGCTGTGAACACCTACGACGGCATCAAGGACTACACGGTGGCAGCACCGGGAAGCGAAGCGGGTGCTGCCTATGCTGTGCTCTGTCAGGAGGGTGTGGGGGTGCTGGAGGTGCAGCAGGTGCGCTTCAATACCAACACGCCCACAGTGGAACCCACCTCCGGCTATTTGTACAATATGGGGACAAAGGGCTACCTCTCTGCAGGGGCAGACTGGGGTACCCAGGCATTGACGAACGAGGTTGGCACGCCCCTCAACATCGTCTATTCCGGCATAGGACGAACCATAGACACAGGCATCTACAACTCCGACACAGACCATTACCTCGGCAGCCCGGAAGTCCTCTATATGGACCAGCCTGCTCAGGTGTGGCAGTTTGAACCCACTACTACTGCGGGAACCATTTATCGCTTGACCACAGACGGCGTAAACTACCTCTCTGTCAACACAGAAACAGGACTGTTGGAGATGTCCACCAACATGTATCAGCTGAGTGCGAGATGGCAAATCAAAAGTTATGCCGATCGCCTCAAAGCCCTGGCGTCATCGACCGCCAATCGTCCTGGCGAAGCATCGTTCCTGATTTCATGTCCCGACTTCGGACGCAATGACAGCCGTTTCGCCGCTTGGCAGGGTGAGCCGGTACAGGGTGGATTGAACACCAATATGTGCGCAGAAAAATACGACACACCTTTCGATGTCTTTCAGGTGTTGACGGATGTGCCGAATGGATGGTACAAGCTCACGTGTCAGGGCTTCTATCGCGCAGGCGTTGATGGGAGTGCCACGATTGACGGCGAAAACAATCCTCGTCCGGCATTTCTGTATGCCAACGAGGAGACAGCCCCTCTGATGAATATCTCACAAGAGCAGCTGACGCAATACCCAGACAATATGGATGAGGCCAGCGAGGCTTTCTCCAACGGCATGTATGCAGACAATGAACTGTTCGTGAAGGTCTCCGACGGACAGCTGCGCATCGGCATTCGTAAGACGGTAGAGGTGGAAAAGGACTGGACCATCTTCGACCGCTTCCGCCTCACCTACCTCGGCACCAAGGATATCGACGTAGGAATCACGACGCCCCCTCAGCCCCTCTCTGTCAAGGAAGGGAGCTGGTACGACCTCAGCGGCCGTCGCATCGCCACACCCCGCCAGCCCGGCATCTACATCCGTGACGGCAAGAAGGTGGCACGTTAGAAACAGACTATTTTACATTCATCCTTTCACATTATAAACTTAATACTTATGAGCAAGAAAACATCTTTTTACATGGTGGCCCTGTCCTTGGCCATGATGTTATGTGTGGGATTGACATCCTGTAATAAGGACGATGATAACGACAATAACAACAGCTCCACTCCCCCTGCCAGCACCGGCAAGGCACCTGAGAATGCTGTTGCTGTAGATCTGGGACTCCCCAGCGGCACCAAATGGGCCAACATGAATGTGGGAGCCACCACGCCTGAAGGATATGGCGGCTACTTCGCCTGGGGCGAGACAGAGGACAAGGCGACCTACAGCTGGGGCACCTATCAGTATAGCAAGGACGGCACCAAGAACGACCTGGTACATATCGGCGTGGAGATCGTCGGTACCAAGTATGACGCCGCCTACATGAAATGGGGCGGGAACTGGAGAATGCCGACCAAGGAACAGATCATGGAACTGTTGGAGAAATGTTCGAAGGAATGGGCTACGCTGAACGGCATTGGCGGTGTCCTTCTCAAAGGTCCCAACGGCAAGACCATTTTCCTGCCTGCAGCCGGAGAGAAGAAAGAATCGCTGTCAGGCCAAGGGACGTCAGGAGACTATTGGTCGGGGTCCAATAAGACCACTGAGTTCGAAGACTCCTATCAGTTAAGTTTCCACCACTACACTTCTCCCGAAGAGAGCATCACCACCTCCTGTACTGACGGAGGACGCTACAGAGGCAAGAGCATCCGCGCTGTCATGAAGTAAGAAAAAACGTGAGTTCGACACACCGTCGGACTCACATTTTTTTACGGAAGTAATCGTTGTAGATCTTGATGCTGAAGATGATGCACGAGCACAGCGTCGTGACGAGGTTCGTCAGGAATAGCGCCCAGATGGTGTCGGGCTGGTGCAGGAGACCTTGCAGCATGAAGCAGAAGGCACCGATGCCCATCATCAGGAAGGTTGGCACAGCGATGCCGTCCGTCTCGCGCGTGCGAATCGTATGAATAGCTTGTGGGAGGTATCCCAGAATCATGCAGATGCTGGCGGCCCAGCCGCAGACTTCATAAAAAACTGTTTGTTCCATAAGTACCCGCAAAGGTAGTGGTTCTCGATGTACGTTTATCGTTTACCGTTTAAACATTATGTATTTTTAACGTCTATTTTTCCTGAACCGCCCCTATACACCGCGCCCCCACTCTTGGAGTGAGGGCGCGTTTGGATTCCTTTCTTCCCTCCCTGGGAGGGATTAGAGGAGAGGCTCCTATTCCCAGATATTGCTCCAGTTGCCTGACTCTTTGGTCTCAACATCATTCGCATCAACGCTTTCATTTGGGTTGACGACGACTGAGGTTGGTTGCAGGAGCGTTTGAGCCACATAAACGGTCTCCATCTGCGGTGCTAAATATATCTTTTTCATAAAACGCTTTATTATTTTTCTTTTTATTTTACTAACACTTTCTTACCATTGACGATATTCACGCCGCGCTGCATCTTGCTCAGACGCTGACCGCCGAGGTTGAAGATGCTCTCCACCTCTTCGCGAGATACCTGACGTGTCTCGGTGATGCCGTCAGCACCATTAAATACGAAGGTGAAGGCCTTCACACTGCTAACACCGCTTGCGGGCAGCAGAGCCTTACCTGCGGGAACGGTACCGGCATTGACCTTCTTGAACTGGTTGGCGGAGAGGCCGTAGTATTGGTCGGTTGTCACATAGGTAGGAGCCGTAGTGCCATAGAGCAGGTTGCCGCTGAGTTCGTTATCGCTGTCTTCACTTGTTAGCGTGACAGTAGCTCCGGCCGTACCCATCAGGAACAAGCCTGTGCCGCCCTTAACATCACCTGTAATCTGAGAGAAAGTGATTTCACCCGTGCTGCTATTAGCTGCTGTAATCTGCCATGCGCTGTAGTCTGTAGCACCAGAGAAGTCAAGAGGATACAGAGAGCAGTAGGTAGCATAGCCAGAGGTGTTGAGAGTAGCTGTAAGTTCTGCGCCTTCAGTAGTTACCTTCACGTCATCAAGGAAGAAACGGTTTTTGCTTGCATTCTGTGCCTCAAAGGTGATGGTTGTTTCGGCTGTAGCATTGGTTATTGTGGCTGTAAATGTGTTAAACGCGCCCTTTGTCATCGTCACGCTCAACTTGTCGATGCTTCCTTCTGAAACAGAAAGATTCAGCGTTGTTCCCTCATCAGTTCCGTCCCATGCTGCAGCTCTGAAAGAAAGAATCAAAGTTCCAGCTGTGCCAATAGCGGGAGTCGTTGCAGAACCTTTCTTTGAGTTAGCTCCAAATTTTGCACATCCATTAGCTTCAGAACCATTTGCAAATGTCCAGCCAGAATTATCTGTACTTTCTCCATCAGTAAGCGTTCCAGTAGCAATAGACCCGCTCCAGCCATCGGTATCATTACCGCCTGTGCTATTACAACCTGCAAATGTCTCGTTGAAAAGAGTGGTCGGAGCTGCTACCGCAGTTGTCTGTCCAGCAGGAGCGGTAACGGTGATTGTATAAGTTACATCAGTTGCGGCTTCGCAGGTAGCAGTAGCAGGAGCGCTGATAGTGATGACAGCAGTTCCCACAGCAACTGGAGTGATAGTGAATGTACCTTCACCGTCAACATTAGGTTGTGTAATAGCCACAGTTGCAACAGCAGGATTACCGCTAACAGCAGTAACGGTACCATCGTATGTGTCATCAATCATATAACCCTCTTCTTTATTCGTGCCATAGGTGGTTGAACCGCTTGCGTTTGCTGCAATAGTAGTTGTATTGAGCGATGCTGCAGCAACGGTAACCGTGATTTCCAAGCTGCCTGCCTTGTAGGTCGCATCTGCAGCCTGAGATACCGTCAGAGTTGTAGTACCAGCACCAACGGGAGTCACAACACCAGCATCGCTAACTGTTGCCACATTTTCATCTGCAATCTCATAGCTGAGAGCACCTGTGGAAGAGGTGGTGAAGTAGTCGGTAGCATTGGCTGTTGCTGTCAGGTCAGACTCGCTAAGTGTGATGTCATCTGTCTTGGTCAGGTCATTAGCTGTCTTTGTTGTACGGCTGACAATATAGTTGCCGCTTGCCACCTCGGGAGCGCTCTGGTACATGGTCAGTCCACCGACAATGGTAACAACATCACCAACCAGCAGGTCGTCAGCATTAGCAAATGCTTCATTGTCAAGACCCTTTCCCTTATAGATAAGGAGTTGGTTAGAGGTTGTGCCGTCGTCGGAAATGTAGTAGCGGTAGTTGTTACCATCGCCAACGATGCTGGTGTTATAGAATGACGACACGATGCCACGAATATAAACATTTGCGGAAGTACCACTTGAAGGTGTATTTGCTATTGCTTGTGCAACGGTGTAGGGGTTCTGCTGTGTTGTGCCAGGAGCATTGCTGTCAACAACGGTGACAGTCTTTGTACCTGTTGCCTCAGCATAGTCACCGTTGCCTGCATAAGTGGCGGTAAAGGTCACCTCGCCTGTTGCCTTAATGGTCACAGCACCAGTACTTGCGTCAATCGTAGCCACGGCTGTATTGTTGCTGCTCCATGTCACGGTAGCACCAGCGACGGCATTCTCCTCATCGGTAACAGCTGCCGTGAGCGTACCTGCACTCACGTTGGTCCCGCCGTCAAGGTCAAGGGTCAAATCACCACTAACGGTGACAGTGGGCGTAGCAAGGGTCTTGGTTGCCGTAATTTGGGCAACAGCACTCTCATTTTCGCCCTTGATAGCCTTCGCGTAGATAGTCTTAGTCTCCGTGATTGTCAGAGCAGAGCTATAGTCATTCCATGCTGAATTGTCATAGCTATACTTGATTGTTGCACCCTCAGTAGCGCAGGTAATTGTAGCTGTGGTAGAGAACATGAACGGATTCTCAGCAATAGTAATGACTGGCGTCTCTACAGCGGCAGCAACAGGAGCGCTCCAGTAGTAGGTTGTGCCACCACCAGTTACATCATAGTTAACAGAAATGGCAGTGATTCTTACTTGTCCATTGGTTGCACTACCGCTATTGCCAACAGTGAATTCGGCAGACGTGCCGGAAACATTCACTGGTGTTCCGCTCGTAATCGCGGAAGAATTATTGTTCAGAGTTCCCGTGTTACTAACAGTGAAAGTAAATGTCACAGAAGTAAGTTTACCACTTGTTGTGCTGATGGTTACTTTACCTGTCTCTGTTTGGTAAATTCTCCAATCAGAGTAGTATTTACCAGAGTTTGTACCATCATTGCAGGTTGCGGTTACATCACTATTGAGAGTGATGCTCTTTTGGCCAGAAGAAGATGTACTTCCCCAACCATGTGCTGTTGCATATTCTGAAACCGTTACGCTGGCGGTCTCATGAGTTGTGCCACCACCAGCCACTGTCTTCGTATATACAGGATAGAGCGTGATATTAGCCGATGGATAATAAGTTCCAGCAGGGATGATGGTGGGAGCCGTTGTAGTCTCTTCGCTCACATTCGTTTCAGACCAACCGGCGAATGTATAGCCGTTGAGAGCACTGCGCTCAGGCAGGGAGCAACCAACACCAGGAGAATATTCAGTCATCGGGTTCTCAGTATCGTCACTCAGTGTAACGGTATAGCAGGGAATAGCCTCAAAGTTAATGGTAACTGTTGTGTTAGCAGAAGGGGTGACCGTGAACTCGTTACCATTCTGAGACACTGTTGCAGAATTTGCAGGGTTTACTGAATATGCCGGTGAGGCGTAAGTATAGCCTGTTGAAGGAGTTGCGGTGATTACAGAACCGGACAAAGAAACTGTACCATAGCTGTTGTTGTTGCTTTGGGCGGTAATGGTGTATGAGGGAGCTGCAGCTGTATAAGTAATCGTTAGAGAAGTCATTCGGACTTGCGCTGTTGACGAAATCGTTACAGATGATGCTTCGCCCGTCCATGTTCCTGTTGAACCGGAATATGAATATGATCCAACGTCTGCACTGGAATTACCGGGACCGTATTTTGATGTGCCACTAGCCGTACACGTAAATTCAATCTTAGTTATGTTTCCAGATGCCACGGAGAAAGTTGCAGATTGATTAGCATAAATTTGATAATAACTGCTATTATTCATGGTTGTCATTGTCGCAGTCACCCCGGATTTAGTTACGGATGTCGCACCCGTGTCGGTACCAGGAGTGAATGTTACGTCTGTCGCCCACACCGTTCCTGTGAACAAAGCGCACAGTACGGCTACGAGCAACGTGGCTTTTAGCCTAAATGAATTAAGTAGTTTTTGTTTCATTGTTTTGATAAAGTTTTATTGTTTGTTATATGACTTAAGCAAGCGGTATTGACAGGATGGCGATGTTGGAGTGCAACAATCCTTTCCTTAAAATTGCGCGCAAAGGTACGACATTTTGGCATGAAGTGCAAGATTTTTGAATGTAAATTTCTGAAAAACGATCATTTTAGTAGCCGACATCATCGTCGCCACCTTCTTCTTCAGGTAAAAGGACCATTCAAAAAGTCAGCGACCTCCTTCTTCATCCTTCTGAGTTTCTCGGCGAGGAACGCGCATCTCCCGTCCGTGTTATCTGTATTTCACGACGGGAAACACAGATTTCTCGGAGAAGATGTGTTTATACATCGTCATGTTCCTCACTTTGCAACGCGTTCTTAAGGCGAAGTCCATGCACAACGTAATCATTTACGTCGCCATCTATCAGCAGACATCACACATCAACGCCCTCGGTTCATGAAAGATAGAAGTTAAAAATACATAATGTTTAAACGTTAAACGATAAACGTTCATCGAGAACTACTACCTTTGTGGATGATTATGGAACAGAGTACGTTACGAGGTTGGTGGCAAGGGTTGCTGGAACTGCTGTTACCGCGGGTGTGTTGCAGCTGCGGGGAACGGTTGGCAGCGGGTGAGGAGCTGGTATGTGCACAGTGCCAGCTGACGTTGCCGTTGGAGGGGAACCACGACTGGGACTTCAACCGTCGTAAGACGGCGTGGGGTGACCACCCCGCGCTCTGCCATGTGGGGGCGCTGACACGCTACGAACGTACGAACTCGGCGGCAGAGCTGGTGCGGAGCCTGAAGTTCCGAAGGCGCCATGAGCTGGGCAACTGGATGGGGCGCGTGGCGGCACAGCAACTGCGCGACACTGGGCTCTTCGACGGTGTGGAGGTGCTGATACCGATTCCACTGACGCGCAGACGTTTACACACCCGTGGTTTCAATCAGGCGGAGAAGATTGCCGATGGATTGGCGGCAGAACTGCACATCCCCGTGCGAACGGATGTCCTGCGCCGCCTCCGCTATCAGGAGTCGCAGACGCATTTCAGACTGACGGCGCGGCGCGACAACGTGCAGGGTATCTTCCAACTCCTCACCGACGAGGGGCTGAAAAGGAAGCACGTGATGATCGTGGATGATGTCATCACGACGGGGGCGACGATGCTGGCGGCCATCGAGGCGATGGAAAAGGTGCCCGACATCCGCATTTCCGTGTTCGCATGGGCCTGGGCACCGTGTACATAAACAATAGAAGTTAAAAATACATAATGTTTAAAGGGTTAACGTTGAACTTTAACCGAAAAACAGTACCTTTGCGCGATTTTTTATGTGGAGGCCCCCTCCAACTCCCCCTAAGAGGAGAGCAATGAAAGATAGAAAACAGTTATTTTTTAGATGCAAGAAGAAGATAAATTGTAAATCGTAAAATTGTCAAATTTCAAGATGAACGTAATCACAAAGACAGTCCAGCTGCCCGATGGTCGCGAAATCTCCATCGAGACTGGCAAGCTTGCCAAGCAAGCTGACGGCGCCGTGATGCTGCGCATGGGCAACACCATGCTGCTGGCCACCGTATGTGCCGCAAAAGACGCTGTGCCTGGCACAGATTTCATGCCCCTTCAAGTAGAATATCGCGAGAAATATGCCGCTGCCGGCCGTTTCCCCGGTGGCTTCACGAAGCGCGAAGGTAAGGCTAACGATGACGAAATCCTCACCTGTCGCCTCGTCGATCGTGCGCTTCGTCCCCTCTTCCCCAGCAACTACCACGCTGAGGTGTATGTGAATGTCAACCTCTACAGCGCCGATGGCGTGGATATGCCCGATGCCCTCGCAGGCTTCGCCGCCTCCGCAGCCCTCAGCGTGAGTGACATCCCCTTCGAAGGTCCCATCTCCGAGGTGCGCGTCATCCGTCTGAATGGCGAGTACATCGTGGACCCCACCTTCGAGCAGATGAAGGATGCCGACATGGATATCATGGTCGGTGCCACCGAAGAGAACATCATGATGGTGGAAGGCGAGATGAAGGAGGTCAGCGAGCAGGATCTGCTCCAGGCCTTGAAGGTCGCCCACGAAGCTATCAAGCCCATGTGCCGCCTGCAGAAGGAACTCGCCAAGGAACTCGGCAAGGACATCAAGCGCGAATACTGCCACGAGGTCAACGACGAGGAGCTGCGCGAGCAGGTGAACAAGGAGTGCTACCAGCCCGCCTACGACATCACGAAGCAGGCCCTGGAGAAGCACGCCCGCGCCGAAGCCTTCGAGAAGATCCGCGAGGACTTCAAGGTGCGCTATGCCGAGGCTCACGCCGACATGGACGCTGCTGAGCTGGAAGAGAAGAATGCCCTCGTGGACCGCTACTACCACGATGTAGAGCGCGACGCTATGCGCCGTTGCATCCTCGACGAAGGCATCCGCCTCGACGGTCGCGGCACCACCGACATCCGCCCCATCTGGTGCGAAGTCAGCCCCCTGCCCGGCCCTCACGGAAGCAGCATCTTCACGCGTGGCGAGACCCAGTCTCTCTCCACCGTCACCCTCGGCACGAAGCTCGACGAGAAGCTCGTGGACGACGTCCTCGACCGCTCCTACATGCGCTTCCTGCTCCACTACAACTTCCCCCCCTTCTCCACGGGTGAGGCCAAGGCTCAGCGCGGCGTAGGCCGTCGTGAGATTGGTCACGGCCACCTCGCATGGCGCGCCCTGAAGGGTCAGATTCCTGCAGACTATCCCTACACCGTCCGCGTGGTCAGCGACATCCTCGAGAGCAACGGTTCCAGCTCCATGGCTACCGTGTGCGCAGGAACGCTCGCTCTGATGGACGCCGGTGTACCCATCAAGAAGCCCGTCAGCGGTATCGCCATGGGCCTCATCAAGAACCCCGGTGAAGAGAAATACGCTGTCCTGAGCGACATCCTCGGCGACGAGGACCACCTCGGCGACATGGACTTCAAGACCACGGGTACGAAGGACGGTCTCACCGCCACCCAGATGGATATCAAGTGCGACGGCCTCAGCTATGAGATTCTGGAGAAGGCCCTCATGCAGGCTAAGCAGGCTCGCGAGCACATCCTCGGCAAGATCCTGGAGTGCATGCCCGAGCCGCGTCCGGAGCTGAAGCCCCACGTGCCCCGCATCGAGCAGATCATCATCCCGAAGGAGTTCATTGGTGCTGTCATTGGCCCGGGCGGAAAGATCATCCAGGGCATGCAGGAAGACACCGGTGCCACCATCACTATCGACGAAGAGGACGGTGTGGGCAAGGTACAGGTCAGCGGTCCCAACGCCGACTGCATCAACGCCGCACTGGCCAAGATCCGTGCCATCGTGGCTGTGCCCGAGGTGGGCGAGGTCTATGAGGGCACCGTCCGCAGCATCATGCCTTACGGCTGCTTCGTAGAGTTCATGCCGGGCAAGGACGGTCTGCTGCACATCTCCGAGATCGACTGGAAGCGCCTCGAGACTGTCGAGGAGGCTGGCATCAAAGAGGGCGACAAGATGACCGTGAAGCTGCTGGACATCGACCCCAAGACGGGTAAGTTCAAGCTCTCACGCCGCGTCCTGCTGCCGAAGCCCGAAGGCTATGTGGAGCGTCCGCCCCGTCCCCGTCGTGAGCGCCCCGAGCGCCCCGAGCGTGGCGAACGCGGTGAGCGTCGTCCGCACAATAACGAAGACTAAATCATCAACGGGAGGCTGTGCCACGCAAGTGACACAGCTTCTTTTTTTATAATCATGTTGAAGCTATACCATACAGAGAATGTGGTGGAGGCGGGCTGCGACGAAGCCGGGCGCGGCTGTCTGGCTGGTCCTGTCTTCGCGGCGGCCGTCATCCTGCCGCCAGACTTCCACAACGATGTCCTCAACGACTCCAAGCAACTCAGCGAGCGGCAGCGCTATCAGCTGCGCGAGGTCATCGAGCGCGAGGCGGTGGCGTGGGCAGTGGCGGAGTGTTCGCCGCAGGAGATAGATAAGATGAATATCCTGCGTTGCAGCATCCTGGCCATGCAGCGCGCCTTGGACCAGCTTGCGGTGCGTCCGCAGCACATCCTGGTCGATGGCAACAGGTGGATGCCATACCGATGGAATGGGGAAATTGTGAAGGCAGACACCATCGTGAAGGGCGATGCCACGTACATGAGCATCGCTGCCGCCAGCATCCTGGCCAAGACCTACCGTGACGACCGTATGAAGGCGCTGGCACAGGAGTTCCCGCAGTATGGATGGGACAAGAACATGGGCTATCCCGCCAAGGCACACCGCGAGGCCATCGCCCGCTTTGGGGCCACGCCGCACCATCGGATGACGTTCCGTCTGCTGCCCGAACAGCAGCTAACGTTGTTTTGAGGGGTTCACATCCTCATTTTTCACTTTTCCATGTTCATTTTTCACTTTTCACTTTTCACTTTCCATTTAAATATATATCTTTGCACCCGCATTATCAAATAATAACGTTATAAAACTTACCTCAACATGGCAATTCGCAACGAATGGCGCGGCTTCAAGGGAGTCAAGTGGCTCGACGAAGTCAATGTGCGCGACTTTATCCAGAACAACTACACTCAGTATGACGGCGACGAGAGCTTCCTGACGGGGCCCACCGAAGCCACGAATATCCTGTGGGGCAAGCTGCAAGAGCTGCAGAAGGCCGAGCGCGCCAAGGGCGGCGTGCTGGACATGGAGACGGAAGTGGTCTCCAGCATGACGGCTTACGGTCCCGGTTACATCGACCCCGCTACCAAGGACTTGGAGAAGATTGTGGGTCTGCAGACCGACAAGCCCCTGAAGCGTGCCTTCATGCCCTATGGCGGCATCAAGATGGCCGAGCAGGCTTGCACGACATACGGCTACCAGCCCTCTGACAAGCTCCACGAGATCTTCACGAAGTACTGCAAGACGCACAACGAAGGTGTCTTCGACGCTTACACCGACGAGATGAAGCGCGTGCGTCACAACCACATCCTGACAGGTCTGCCCGACACCTACGGCCGCGGCCGCATCGTGGGTGACTACCGTCGTGTGGCCCTCTACGGTATCGACTTCCTCATCGAACAGAAGGAGATTGACAAATACAACTGCGGTAAGCGTCAGATGAGCGAGGATATCATCCGCCTGCGCGAGGAGATCTCCATGCAGATCAAGGCGCTGAAGGAGATGAAGAAGATGGCCGAGATCTACGGCTACGACATCAGCCAGCCCGCTAAGAATGCCCGCGAGGCTGTGCAGTGGCTCTACTTCGGCTACCTGGCTGCCATCAAGACACAGAACGGTGCTGCGATGTCCGTAGGTCGTGTATCCACGTTCCTCGATATCTACATCACCCGCGACTTGCAGGAAGGCACGCTCACCGAGCAGGAGGCACAGGAGCTCATCGACCACCTGGTGATGAAGTTCCGCATGGTGAAGTTTGCCCGTATCCCCTCCTACAACGAAGTGTTCTCCGGCGACCCCGTATGGGCAACGCTCGAGGTGGCCGGTATCGGTCAGGATGGTCGTCATCAGGTGACCAAGAACTGCTACCGCTTCCTCAACACCCTCATCAACATGGGTCCCTCGCCCGAGCCTAACCTCACCGTGCTCTACTCACCGCGCCTGCCGGAGAACTTCAAGCGTTATGCTGCCTGGATCTCCGTCAAGACCAGCTCCATCCAGTATGAGAACGACGAGGTGATGCGTCCTATCTGGGGCGACGACTACAGCATCTGCTGCTGCGTCAGCGCCACACAGACGGGTAAGGAGATGCAGTTCTTCGGCGCCCGCGCCAACCTGGCCAAGACGCTGCTCTACGCCATCAACGGCGGTGTGGATGCCAAGACACGTGAGCAGTGCGGTCCTAAGTTCCGTCCCATCACCAGCGAGTACCTGACATGGGAGGAGCTGGAGCCCCGCTTCCGCGATATGATGGAATGGCTGTGCGATGTCTATGTCAACACGCTGAACCTGATTCATTACATGCACGATAAGTACTTCTACGAGGCTGCTGAGATGGCACTCATCGACACCGACGTCCGTCGCACCTTCGCCACGGGTATCGCCGGCTTCAGCCATGTCATCGACAGCATCTGTGCCGTGAAGTACGCCAAGGTGAAGATCATCCGCGACGAGACCGGCTTCAATGTGGACTATGTGGCTGAAGGCGACTATCCCCGCTACGGCAACGATGACCCGCGTGCCGACGAGGTAGCTATCTGGGTGCTGAAGACCTTCCTGGCGAAGATCAAGCGTCACCACACCTACCGCAACGCCGAGCCCACGACTTCCATCCTCACCATCACCTCGAACGTGGTCTATGGTAAATACACGGGTAATCTGCCCGACGGACGTCGCGCCGGTGCACCTCTGTCACCGGGTGCCAACCCCAGCTACGGCGCTGAGAAGAACGGTCTGCTCGCCTCGCTGAACAGCGTGGCCAAGATTCCTTACGAATACGCCCTCGACGGTATCTCCAACACCCAGACCATCGCACCCAGCACCCTGGGTCGCAACGATGAGGAGCGTGCCAACACCCTCGTCAACGTGATGGACGGCTACTTCACCAAGGGTGCTCACCACCTGAACGTGAATGTCTTCGGCGTGGATAAGCTGCTCGATGCGATGGAGCACCCCGAGAAGCCTGAGTACGCCAACTTCACCATCCGCGTCAGCGGCTATGCCGTGAAGTTCATCGACCTCACCCGCGAACAGCAGGAGGATGTCATCGCACGTAGTGCGCATGAAAGGATGTGAGTTGAGGGTTGAAGGTTGAAGGTTGAGGGATGAGGGAATGCCCCCAACCATAAACCATAAACGATAAACCATAAACCTAAATTGGCAATTAAGGTGCATAGCTTCGAATCCTTCGGCTCGGTTGACGGGCCGGGGATTCGTTTTATTGTCTTTGTGCAAGGCTGCGCCATGCGCTGTGCCTATTGCCACAACCCTGACACGTGGAGCCGGCACGGCGGCGAGCCGTGGGAGGTGACGGACATCTTGGACCGTGCCGAACGCTACCGTGAGTACTGGGGCGAGAAGGGTGGCATCACCGTCAGCGGCGGCGAAGCGCTGCTGCAGGCCCCTGCCGTGGCGGAGCTCTTCGAGGAAGCACATCGCAGGGGTATCAACACCTGCTTGGACACGAGTGGTTTCATCCCATCTTCCTTTGATGAAGATGGGTCTTCTATAGACCGCCTCCTCGCGGCTACCGACACCGTGTTGCTTGACATCAAGCACATCGACCCCGTGCGCCACAAAGCACTTACGGGACAGGACAACGCCGGCATCCTTGCCTTGGCGCGCCGCCTGTCGGACCTCGGCATCAAGACCTGGATTCGTCATGTCCTGGTGCCCGGCTACACCGACGACGAGCCCTCGTTGCGTGCCCTCGCTGCGTTCCTTCGCACGCTCAACAACATTGAGCGCATAGAGGTGCTGCCCTATCACACGATGGGTAAATACAAATGGCAAAAACTGGGGATTCCCTATCGCCTTGAAGGGGTAGAGCCGCCGACACAGGAATGCGTGGAACGTGCCGAGCAGATTCTACGTGAAGGTCGCAGCTGCTAACGCCCAATCCACTGTTCCGGATTGAGCTTGGCGGTTTCTTTACGAAGCTGGAAGTGAAGGATGAAATTGCCCTTATCGTCGGGCGCTACCGTCCCGAGGATGTCACGCGCCTTGACTTTCTGACCGCGTGTGACAATGGTGCTGGAGAGGTTGCAATAGACGGAGATATAGGAACCATGGCGCACGAGAACGTTCTTGAGGGTACTTAACTGGAAGACGGCAGACACTTCGCCATCGTACACGGCACGCGCGTGTGCGCCTGCCTGACCTTGATAGTTCACGCCCTTGTTGTCCAAGACCACCGATGAGGTAATGTGTGTCAGACCGAAACGGCGGTCGATGCGATAAGGTCCGGTAATGGGTACGGGCAGGCGACCTTTGTTCTGTTCCAGGCTACCATTGAGTTTCTTGTCCTCTGCCGTAAGCCACTTGCTGGGAGCCGCGCTCTTCTCAGGCTGCGATGTGGTGTTGGAACCCTTGGCAGGCTGCTTCTTGGCAGCCCGGGCCCGCTCCTCAGCCTCCCGTTTCTTGCGTGCCTCGGCTTCCGCGCGCTTGCGTGCCTGCTCGATTTCGTAAGCAATCAGTTCATCAATCTTCTTGCTGAGAGCATTCACCTGTCGCTGCTGCACAGCCACCTCGCGCTCAATCTCCTTCTGGCGCTTGCGCAGCTGCTCGGCATTGGTTTTGACGATGGAGTGTTGGGTGGCCAGCTGCTTACGCTGACGGATGACCTCGTGCATAACGCCCGTCTTCTCCTGCTTGGCCTCCAGAAGCTGGTTCTGCTTGTCGCGCACCAGGTTCTGCTGTTCCATCACCTGAATGCCCAGACGGCGCTGCAGCGCTGCAAACTCACGCGCATAGCGCATTCGGCGATAGAGCTGTGGAAACGACTCGGCGGAGAGGATGAACAAGGCGGGATTGCGCAGGTTCTCAGAGTAGCGCCCTGAGCGCAGGCTTTGGATGTACTTCTTCTTGCGCTGTGCCAGCTGCTCCGTCAGCACTTTCTGCTCCTCCTGCAGGACGGCGATGCGGTTGTCGAGGGTGTCGATGTCACGTTCCAGCGTGTGGATATATGTCAGGCGACTCTGTAGCTGATCCTCGATGAAATCGACCGTTTGCTCCTTCTTCACGGCCTTGTTCTTCGTGCGGTTCAGCTCCTGTTGCTTCTGCTGGATGCCACGCTCCATCTGGGAACGCTGACTCTTCAGTTCCTTCACCTTCTTGCTATCCGCCATCATGGCTGTGGCAACAAGCAGACAGAGACATATTGACACCAAACGCTTCATCGGGAAAAACTTTATTTCGTGAGTTTACTGAAAACATGGTTGATGTTTACCTGCGTGTAGCGGCTCTCATCGATGGTCGTGCGAATATCGCCCATCGTCTCATCGACGCGCAGGTTGGAGAACGCGAACTGCGCTACGGTGCTCCCCGTACTGGAGTTCAGCGTCATCCGCATCTTAGAGGGGAAGGGCACAGAGGAGAGCGAGGTCCAGTCGCTGTAGGTCCAATCGAGGCTGACGGCTGCCGACGCGGAGGCTGGTACTACCGATGTCTGCTTCACCAACCCCGAGGAGGCTTCCACGAGGAACTTCACAGCCATCGTGGCGGCATCGGTGGTGCGCAGGATGGGGGTCATGAGATAGTCGCCGCTGCGCTTCTCCGTGTCGAAGTCGCTGGCCTGCGGTGCAACGGTCTGTCCCGGCACGAAGAGCTCATCCCAGAAAAGAGCCTGGAAGGTGTAGAAATTGATGCCGGCATCGCGCAGCTGCGGCACACCGTCCCACAGGGCCTTGACATACTGGTGGTTCATGCGGTCCTGTATCATCAGGAACTCAGGGGTGAGCTCCAGGCGTCCCACCTCAATCATGCCAAGCATGGCGGAGAGGGAGATCTGGATGATTTCATCGCGCTTCATCTTTAGCGTGCCGCTGGCAGAGAGGCGCGAACCCGACTCCAAGGAGACATTGACCTTCGCGCGGATGCCGCGTGCTGGCTGCTGGTTGGAGAGCACCTTCGTCATGGCTTGCGTGGAGAGCTTGCTCGCCTTGGTGGTGCCGTCAGTGACAGCGGGGGTACCGTCTGTTGTCTGTACGGTAGTTGTGTTGTTGTCTGTCTGCACAACTTTGCGGCTAGAACGGCAACCGGTCAGCAGCAGTGCAGCCATGAGCAACGCTCCCAATGTGTATAATTTCATTTGCTTGTACATTATATTTCGTTTAACGTTTAGCGTTTAAGGGTTTAGCGTTTAAGGGTTTAAGGGTTTAAGGGTTTAAGGGTTCAAGAGTTCAAAGGGTTTAAGGGTTCAAGAGTTCAAAGGGTTTAAGAGTTTAAGGGTTCAAAGGGTTCAAGAGTTCAAAGAGTTCAAGAGTTCAAAGAGTTCAAGGGTTCAAAGAGTTCAAGAGGTTCAATTCTCCATATTTTACTTCACGTATTTCTTTAATTTAATCTTCTTGGACAGCACCGCCGACAAGCCGTCGCCGCCCGCCTGCTCAG
>Ga0265301_10001454_pt1 | contig 30745 bp, 25 predicted proteins | sample AusTroGonzalo_MG_2_FD_193488 | JGI IMG/M metagenome (GOLD analysis project Ga0265301, IMG submission 193488) | Bovine rumen microbial communities from tropical cattle in Woodstock, Queensland, Australia - Gonzalo_04 | ecosystem: Host-associated > Mammals > Digestive system > Stomach > Rumen ... | reverse complement strand
TGGCGCGCAAGACCGTCGGAAACAAGGTCGCGGGCGGCAGCACCTACATGCCGCTCAAGGTCAACTTCCCCGGCGTCATGCCCATCATCTTCGCCGGCGCGATCCTGATGTTCCCGCCGATGATCCTGAGGTTGATCCCGAACTCCCAGATCGCGGCGCTCCAGCAGTACTTCAACCACGGTAGCTACTCGTACATGCTCATGTACGGCCTGCTGATCCTGGCGTTCTCCTACTTCTGGGTTTCGAACATGTTCAACCCTGTCCAGATCGCGGACAACCTGAAGAAAGAGGGCGCCTACGTGCCCGGCATCCGGCCCGGCAAGCCCACATGCGATTACCTCGACGACCTGATGACAGTCATCACGTTCGCCGGCGCGATCTTCCTGTGCGGGCTTTCCATCTTCCCGATGCTCCTCACGATGTGGCTGAAGATCCCGTATGGCGTAGCGTCGTTCTTCGGCGGCACCAGCCTGCTGATCATCGTCGGTGTGACCATTGACACGCTCTCCCAGATGGAATCGCTTCTGGTGATGAAAAATTACGAGGGGTTCCTCCAGCGCGGACGTCTCCGTTCCCGCAGAGGCTGACCCGATCCGTGCGGCGGGATGAGGCTCAGCCCCGTCTCTCCGGCATCACCGGCGATCCGCCTGTACGATTCCGTACCCGTCTTTTGGTTCCTGCCAAAAGACGGGCCATTTGATTTTTCAGGCAAGGCAATTATATTATAAGACCGTTGCTTTGTCCCGCCTGGGTTCGACCGCGGCCGCGCACTGCCCCAACGGATGCCGTCCCGGGAACTTTTTCCCGCTGCGCCTGTCTATAGAAACGAATCGGAAAGACCATCATGAACGAATTCTTCGCAAAACATCCCGTCGGACGTGCGCTGTTTGCGGCCATCGTGGCCGGAGCCGCGCTCTTCTGCCTTGCGTCTTGTTCCAAGCCAGCCCCGGAGACCCCGATGGAACGTTCGCGCGTCCTGCTTCGTCTTTTCAGCAACCTGGACCGTCAGGACAACGACGAGGCGCTGAAGAATATCGAGACCTACCGCAACCTCGACCAGACGAACCTCTTCCTCTCCGATTTCGAGCACATCGTCCGGGCGAACAAAGTGATCGCGACCGCAAAGGCAAAGCTTGACGAAGATGATCTTTCGGGCGCGGCGGCGGAACTCGACGCCTACTGCCTCAAATACGGCGACGTGAGCGCAACCGTCACCGAAGCGAAGAAACAGGTGGACATCCTGCTTGAGGCGCAGCGCCTGAACGGTCGGCTGCTTGCCGCGGAATTTTCCGACGACATTCGCGCCGCCGCGGAGGATCTGAGCTCATTCGCCAAAACGAATTCCAAGCTTTTCCCGAAGCTTCAGGCATACGCCGCGACGAAGATCAAGGAAGCCGACGCGCTCGCCGCCGAGGAAAAGGCGGACGCCTGTGTCGAGCTCTTCCAGGACGCCCTGGATGCGTCCGCCGCCGGACGGAAAGCGGAAGCGGCCGCACTCGCCGCGATGTTGGAATTGAACGCGGACTCCGCACAGCGCGCCGGGTTTGAATCCTGGCTGCTCCGGAACCAACCCGCGAAGCCATAACACGTCAGCAACAGAAAGGTTCCCACGATGAACTGCAAATCTCTTCTTGTCCTTTTCGCGGCATGTGCCGTATCATTTTCCGCCGCAGCCCAGAGTGCGCCGGCGATCTCCCTGAGCGGGCTCGACAGCGACGAGGCGGCCCAGGCCGCTCTCCGCAAGGCGCTTCTCGCCCAGCCCGCGTCCGAGGAGGAAGTCGTGAAAGCCCTCTCGTTCATGCCGGACGTGGTCGCCGAGGTCGGCGACAGCAAGATCACGAAACAGCAGATCGTGGACCTGCTCCTCTCGAAGAAGATTTCCCAGCAGGTGCTTACGCTGACGCCGGAATCTTATCTGCGGACCGTCATGCAGGATTACGTCGACCAGAAGATCGACACCGAGATCATGAAGCAGGTGGCGAAAGAAGCCGGCTTCGTGCCCTCCGAGGAGCTCGTGAAGACGCATTTCGACGCCTCGATCAAGAAGCTCCCCGCCGAGGTGTCGGAGGCACTGAAAGACCAGCTGAAAGAGCGCGGCATGACGCTGGAGGAGTACCGCGATGACATCGCGAAGGAAGCCGACATCCAGGCAAACGCGTCCATCGCCGCCTATGAGGAGAAATTCTTCATCGAAAAGGCGGAAAAGGACGTCACGGACGAAGCCGTCGAGAAGTTCTACCGCGAAAACCAGCAGAAGTTCGCCGTCCCGGAGAACATCACCGTGGCGCACATCCTGATCCAGTGCGAACCCGTCTCCGCCGACGATTCCAAGGAGGAAAAGGAGATCAAGGCAAAAGCCGACAAGCTCGCCAAGGAACAGATCGACGACATCTACGCCGAACTCGTGAAGGATCCCGAAAGGTTCGAGAAGCTCGCGCAGGAAAAGAGCAACTGCCCCTCCGGCAAGCGCGACAACGGCAAGCTGCCCGCGTTCGACAAGGACGGCGAAGTGATCGACGGCGCCGGGATGCTCGATCCGGATTTCACGGCGGCGGCGTACAAGATCGAAAAGGTCGGCGACTTCACCAAGCCCGTCCACACGCAGTTCGGCTACCACATCATCAAGCTCCTGAAAAAGGACCCGAAAGGCTACGTCGAACTTGAGAAAGTCAAAAACGAAATCCACGACTTCCTCGTGGACAAGACTGTCAGCGAGAAGATCGCTGCCATGATCAAGGAAGAACGCGCCAAGCGCAGTGTCAAGGTTCACGAATTCACTCCGGCAAAGGCCGATCCCAAGGCAACGAAGAACCCCGGAGCGGCTCCCACGCCGGCCCCGATCATCTGACGGTTTCTTCCCGCAAAGGTACTTTCCCCGCGGCGCGCCCCCCCGATCGGACGCGCCGCTTTTTTCGCGCGCGCGACGGCACACTTTGGCACGGTCCTGGGACAGAATGTCGCAAATCATCAAACAAAAAACAGACAGGGAGAGGCGGACTCGAGGTAAAGACGCCGGACGGGGCGATTTGGCACAAAGTATGCTCTGAAATCAAACAAAAATACAACCAAAACACAACCCGACGAACGGCGCCCCGCTGAACATCCAACTCCCCCGGTATCCGCCGTCGAAACAAGGACCAGTCGACATGCCCACCTATGAATACGTCTGCAAGAACTGCGGATATGAGTTCGAAAAATTCCAGCAGATGACCGAAGACCACCTGAAAACGTGCCCGGAATGCGGCAAGGACGCCCTGAAACGCAAGATCGGAGCCGGGTCCGGCGTGATCTTCGTCGGCTCAGGGTTCTACTGCAACGACTACAAGGGCGCGAACGCCAGCCTGGGCAACCCGACGTCAAAGAAATCCAAGCCCGCGGCCGCTCCCGCCGCAAAGCCCGCCAAAAAGGCCGCGAAGCGAGGATAAGCCCTCTGAAGCCGTCCTCTTCTTCGCAAGCGGACAAAAACACGAAAACTAAACACAAGGAGACAGGAATTATGTCAAGGCATATGCAATTCAAGGCCGAAGTCAAAGAACTGCTCAACATGATGATCAATTCGATCTACTCGAACAAGGAGATCTTCCTGCGCGAGCTGATCGCTAACGCCGCCGACGCACTCGACAAGCGGCGTTTCCTGGCGCTGACCCATCCCGAACTCGCCAGCGAGGGCGAAATCCGCATCACCGCCGACGAAAAGGCGCAGACGCTCGCCATCTCCGACAACGGCATCGGCATGACGAAAGACGAGCTGGTGGAAAACCTCGGCACCATCGCGCACTCCGGTTCGCGCGGATTCCTCGCCGAGTTGAAGAAAGCGCAGGACAATCCCGCCTCCGCGCCTGAGCTCATCGGCCAGTTCGGCGTCGGCTTCTACGCCGCGTTCATGGCCGCCGACAAGGTCTCCGTGCTGACGAAGAAAGCCGGCGAGGACCAGGCGTACCTGTGGGAGTCCACAGGCGTCGACACGTTCACCGTGAGCGAAGCCGAAAAGGACGCCCCCGGCACGACCGTGACCCTGCACCTGAAAGACGATTTCAAGAACTACCTCGAATACTGGACCGTGTCGTCCACTGTCCGCAAGTACTCCGACTTCATCGAATACCCCATCAAGATGGCGCACAAGACCACGAAAGACGGCAAGGAGGTCATCGAGGACGACACGCTGAACACCATGAAGGCGATCTGGCTGCGTCCCGAATCCGAAGTCACCGAAGACGAGTACAAGAGCTTCTATTCGCATCTGTCCGGCGACTACGAAGCGCCGCTGAAGCGCATCGTCTTCTCCGCGGAGGGCGCGTCAGAGTTCAAGGCTTTGCTCTTCCTTGCCGCCAAGCTCCCGTTCCAGTACCAGTTCGGCGTCCGCAGCAAGAAGACACTCAGCCTGTACGTGAAGCGCGTCTTCATCACCGACGAATGCCCCGGCATGCTCCCGGACTACATGAACGGATTCGTGTCCGGCGTGGTCGATTCCAGCGACCTGCCCCTGAACATCTCCCGCGAGACGCTTCAGGACAATCCGCAGATCAAACGCATCTCCAACGCCATCGTGAAGCGCGTCTTCTCCGAACTCCAGAAGATGATGGAAAAGGACCGCCCCACGTATGAGAAGTTCTACGGCGAGTTCAGCCGCCTCCTCAAGGAGGGCGCGTACAGCGACTGGGAGAACCGCGGAAAGCTCCAGAACCTGCTGCTCTTCGAGACCATGAACGGCGAGCCCGGCAAGCTGGTGTCCCTGAAAGAATATTCCGACGCCATGCCGCCCACGCAGAAAGCCATCTACTTCATCACCGGCGAATCCCGCGCCGCCGTGGAGCATTCCCCGCAGCTGGAGCTCTTCCGCCAGCAGAAGCTCGACGTGCTCTACCTGCTCGACCCGGTCGACGAGTTCGTCATGAACGGCATCGGCAAGTACGCGGAAAAGGACATCGTGTCCGTCTCCAAGAGCGACCTGAAGCTGGACGAGCCCGTGCAGAAAGAGCTTGAGAAGAAGACCGAAGAGGCCGCCAAGCAGAACAAGTCCCTGCTCGAGTTCCTGAAGAAGACGCTCGAAAACCAGGTGAAAGACGTCCGGTTCTCCGCCCGCCTCACCGAAAGCGTCTGCTGCCTCGTCGGCGACGAGGCCGACCCGTCCGTGAACATGCAGCGCCTGATGAAGGCGATGAAGCAGGAAGCGCCGGAAGTGAAGCGCATCCTGGAGCTCAACCCCGATTCCCCGCTGATCCAGGCGATGGCGAAGAAATACGAGGCGGAACCCGACAGCCCCGTGCTGGTGGACTATGCCGCCATGCTGTACGACCAGGCGCTCCTCTGTGAGGGCTCCGAACTGCCCGACCCCGCCGGATTCGCACGCAGGACCGCAAAACTGATGACCGACGGCCTGAGCCGCTGATCCAACGTAAGGCAAGCCCCCCATGCCCGCACGACACACAGAACTATACGAACTGCTGGAAATCTCCCCCGACGCCGACGAGGACACCATCAAAAAGGCGTACCGGCGCCTGGCCGTGAAATACCATCCCGACAAAAACCCCGGGAACAAGGAAGCCGAGGAGAAGTTCAAGAAGATCTCCCACGCCTACGAAATCCTCGGCAACAAGGAAAAACGCCAGGTCTACGACCAGTACGGCGAGGACGCCGCAAACGGCGGCGGTCCTGGCGGCGGCGGTTTCTCCGGCGACCCCTTCGACATCTTCAACCAGTTCTTCGGCGGCGGTGGCGACGGCGGTTTCGAGTCGTTCTTCGGCGGCGGACGCCGTCGTGACCCGAACGGCCCGCAGGAGGGCGCGGACCTGCGCTACAACCTCGGAATCACGCTCGACGAGGCGTTCAAGGGCGTCACGAAGAAGATCGAGTTCAACCGGCCCGGCCTGTGCACCGCATGCAACGGCAGCGGCTGCGCGGACGGCACGAAGCCGGAACGCTGCGACCGCTGCAAGGGCAGCGGACAGGTCGGCGTGTCCCAGGGCTTCTTCACCATGATGCACGAATGCCCGGTCTGCCACGGCACCGGCCAGAAGATCGCCCACAAATGCGCGAAGTGCAACGGCGCGGGCAAGGTCAGCGTTCATCGCGCCATCGAAATCCACATCCCCGCCGGCATCGACACCGGGAACCGTCTCCGCGTGAACGGCGAGGGCGAGCCCGGCCTGCGCGGCGGCTCGAACGGCGACCTGTACATCATGATCCAGATCCGCCCGGACAAGCGTTTCCAGCGCGAGGACGAGGACATCTATGCGGAATATCACATCCCGTTCCCCGTGGCCGCCCTCGGCGGCGTCGTCACCATCCCGACCGTGCACGGCGATGCCGAGCTGACCGTCCCGGCCGGGACCCAGAACGGCGACGTGCTCACGCTGAAAGGCAAGGGCATGCCGGTCCGGACACGTCAGGGCGTCTTCGGAAACCATCACGTGAAGCTCACGATCGACGTCCCGCGGAAGCTCAACGACGCCCAGAAAGAGGCGCTGAGGGCATACGCCGCGGCATTCCAGCCGGACGGCGGCGGCACGAAGGAAAACGGCGCGAGCCCGAACTTCACCGTGAACGCCGACAACGACCCGAGTTTCTTCCAGAAGCTCAAGGACAAGGTCGGGCTGTAATCCATGAGCGCGCGCACCCAGGAAATCCTCTGCGGCTTCGAGGACAGGATCATCGCGCCGTATGCCGTCCATGCTGACGCGCTGCACGGACGCCGCTATCCCGAGCCGCCCCACCCGTACCGCACCGAATTCCAGCGCGACCGCGACCGCATCCTGCACAGCCAGGCGTTCCGGCGGCTGGAGTACAAGACGCAGGTCTTCCTGAGCACGACCGGCGACCACCTGCGGAACCGCCTCACGCACACGATCGAGGTGGCGGGCATCGCGCGGACGATCGCGCGGAGCCTGGGCCTGAACGAAGACCTCACCGAAGCCATCGCCCTCGCGCACGACCTCGGGCATACGCCGTTCGGGCACGCCGGGGAACGCACCCTGCACAGCCTGATGGAAGGCCACGGCGGATTCGACCACAACCTGCAGGCAATCCGCGTGGTGGACCTGCTGGAGGAAAAATATCCCGCCTACGACGGCATCAACCTCACATGGGAGACGCGCGCCGGACTCATCAAGCACCGTTCGCCGCTGCACCCTATCCTGCTCGACGACCGCCGGCTTGCCCCGGCTCCGTGCCTGGAAGCGCAGGCCGCCGACCTCGCCGATGACCTCACATACTACGGACACGACGTCGACGACGGGCTGGACGCCGGAATCATCTCCGAGGACATGCTGAACGACATCGCGATCTGGCGGCTGGCAGCAGAGGAAACGAAGTCGCTCGGACTGAAACGCGGCGACGACAAGTTCGTCACCTACACCGTGCGCGCCCTCATCAACCGCATGGTCGGCGATGCCATCGAGACTTCCGCAAAGCTGATCGACGCCTCGGGAGTCAAGGCGCCCGGTGACGCCCCCGCGAAAGGGATGACGCTCATCGCCTGGAGCCAGGAATTCCAGGTCCTCACCAGCGAACTCAGGAGCTTCCTGTACGAAAACCTGTATTTCTCGCAGGAACTCAAGAAGCTCAACCAGCTCTCGAACGAGCGCATGTCGTTCCTCTTCGAGACTTTCGTGAAACACCCGGAACGCGCCGGGAGCCAGATCCGCAGGCGCATGGACATCGACGGCATCCACCGCGCCGTCTCCGATTACATCGCGGGCATGACCGACGTCTTTGCCATCTGCGAATATCACCGGCTGAAATAGGCGAATCCGAACAGGGGCATGCGCTCCATGACGCGGCAAATGGATTTCGCGGACAAGTGCGGACCGGTCCGGCGCTCCTGTTTTCGAGAAAAATCGTTCAAGTTTCTCCGAAAAGAAGTTGCATTTTTCGCATGTGGGTGTATATTATAAATTGACCGTGTTGCTTTTATGCGGCGCGTTTCTCCAGATAACAAATACAAATCCAACATATATGAGGTCAAACATGAAAGATTCCATCCATCCCGCGTATGGTCCGGCGAAGGTCATCTGCGCCTGCGGCAAAGTCTGGGACATCTACTCCACCCGCAAAGAACAGAAAGTCGGCATCTGCGCCGAATGCCACCCGTTCATCACCGGCAAGCAGAAACTCGTCGACGTCGCAGGCCGCGTTGAGAAATTCCGCCGCCGCTACCAGAAACCCGCCAAGTAATTCGGTTTTTCCGATAGGACGGACCGGCGGCGTCCGTATAGGATTCCGCCGCATCGACCAGCCCGTGCCCCGCGTTTTTGAACGGAGGCCGGGCTTGTTTTTTGAATGGAACGGAACACAAGCGACTCCATGCGCCCGGAAGATTTCACACGGCAGATCGAACAGTTCAAAATCAGGTTCGACAAGCTCGAAACGGAGCTGTCCGACCCCGGCGTCTATGCCGTGCCCGCCCGCGCGTCCATGCTCGCCCGCGAACGGCAGCGCCTGGAAGGCATTTTTGACACGTATGGCAGGTGGACCTCCGCGCTGAAATCCGCCGGGGAAAACCGCGCCCTGCTGGAATCCGAGCACGACCCCGAATTCCGCGCGCTCGTCGAAAGCGATCTGGCGGAACAGGAACGGAGCGCAACCGAGGCGGAACAGGAACTCCTGATGCGCCTGGTGCCGCCGGACCGCGCGGACTCCCGTGACGCCATCGTGGAGATCAAGCCCGCGGCGGGCGGCGAGGAGGCGGCGTTGTTTGCGGGCGACCTCTTCCGCATGTACCTGCATTACGCGGAAAAGCGCGGCTGGAAATGCGAGGTGCTGGAACAGTCCGACTCCGAGCTCGGCGGCCTGAAAGGCGTGATGTTCTCGCTCTCCGGCGAAGACATCTTCTCCCGCATGAAATACGAAAGCGGCGTCCACCGCGTCCAGCGAATCCCCGTCACGGAGTCCGGCGGCCGCATCCACACCTCGACCGTGACCGTCTCCGTGCTCCCCGAGGCCAGCGAGATCGACGACATCGAAATCCGCCCGGACGACCTCGAAATCTCCACGTTCCGTTCCTCGGGCCCCGGCGGACAGAACGTGAACCGGACCGATTCCGCAGTCCGAATCCGCCACATACCGAGCGGGCTGGTCGTGGCGAGCCAGCAGGAACGCTCCCAGATCCGCAACCGCGAAATCGCCCTGCGCATCCTGAAAAGCCGCCTGCTGGAGATCCAGCGCAGCGAGGAGGCAGCGAAACAGGCCGCGAGCAAGCGCCTGCAGGTCGGCACAGGCGACCGCAGCGAACGCATCCGCACCTACAATTTCCCGCAGAACCGCGTGACGGACCACAGGTTCGGCGTGGTCTCCGTCTTCAATCTCCCCGCCCTCATGGAGGGCGACCTGGACCTGCTTCTGGACCCGCTCTTCGTGGCGCACAGCAAGCTCGTGGTGGAGGATTTCCTGAAAAATCTTGAGCAGGGCTCCTGACCGGCGCTTGATTTTTCCGCCAGGCCATGGCATATTAGAAAAGAGGGAGAACGATCGCCGGAAAGAACTCCGGCCGAAGACAAAGGAGGGGGAAACCATGTTTTATCCGCTTGCGGGCCGCGGCGTCGCTGTGCAGGATGTCCGCGAATATGCCCGTGTCATCCATGAGATCGACGAGGAACGACGCGAACTGGCTGCATTTGCCGCGCACGGCGCTCTGCTCCGGAACGGTTGCGGCGAAGAACTCGCCCGACACAAGGAACGCCTGTATGATCTCACCGAGATAGAGGAGGCGATGATGATCCGCACCCGGTACGTGGAATTCGAGCCGCATTGGCGGGCGCACCGCAGATTCCAGCGGTTTCTGAGCACGGCGGGCTCCCGCGAAGAAATCCTCTTCTGCACCGACTGGCTGCGACAGCACGAATCCGCCGCCGATACCGAGTTCCGCCAATGGCTTCGCCGCAGTTGCGGACTTGAGGAACCCCGGGATTGCCGCGACCCGCTGTACAGTGCCGACCCGGAACGCATCTTGCTGACGGTGAAGATGGCGCCGTTTTAGAATCCGTTGCCGAGGCCTGATTCCGGCTGACAGCCTCATATCCTGGGAAATGCAGCTCGAAAAGAGAACGGCATGCTTTTTATCCCAAGTTTCAGTTAAAAGGAATTGGTTTTAACTGACACTTGCGTGTACACACGGGGAAGCTGCCGTTTCTCCGCTTTTGCAGACTCCGTCACGGACGAAAAGGGGCGTTTTCCTTTCGCACACGGCTTGAAAATCCTGTTCGCCGGATGTATTGTATAAAATGACAGCATACCCCCCACGGCCTACGCGGACGGAACAGGACGAACACCCCATGAGAAAACCCGACATCTTCGACGAGATCATCCAGTGCCTGAAAACGGGCGCGCAGACCGGTGCCGACGCAACCGTCAGCGAGGAAATCCTGCACGACTTTTATTCCCGGCCCGCCCGGAAAACGCCGCCCGCGCCCGTCGGCGGACAGCCCGCGCTGCAGGCCCGGACAGCGCACTCTCCAGCCCGCGATGGCATTCCGCCCGCTTACGCGCCCGACATCCCCGAATGGGAATCCCTCCGCACCGAATGCGCCTCCTGCATGAATTGCGGACTGGGACGCACCCGCACGAACATGGTGTTCGCCGACGGCAATCCGCATGCGGAACTGATGTTCATCGGCGAGGGGCCGGGCGCGGACGAGGACGCCACCGGCGTGCCGTTCGTGGGCCGTGCCGGCGAGCTGCTCTCCCGCATGATCGCCGCCATGACGTTCGACCGCGCCACGGAGACCTGCATCGCCAACATCGTGAAATGCCGTCCGCCCGGAAACCGCAATCCCGCCGACGACGAAGCCGCGGCGTGCATGCCGTATTTGAAACGCCAGATCGCCATGGTGCATCCGAAAGTGATCGTGCTGCTCGGCGCGGTGCCGCTCCTGTACCTTTTCAACCTCAAGGGCATCATGCGCCTGCGCGGCCGCTGGCTGGACTACGAGGGCATCCCCGTCATGCCGACCTACCACCCGGCGTTTCTCCTGCGGAATCCGCCTGCGAAGAAAGACGCCTGGACAGATTTGCAGGCCGTGATGGCGGTCTTCGGACGCAAGCCCGCACCCCGGCGCTGAACTCGACCCGGAGACGGCACGATGGGACGCTACATCGTCAAACGCATCCTCTACTCCATCTGGATCCTGCTCGGGATCATGGTCGTGACGTTCCTCCTGTTCCGCGTCTCCGCTGGCGACCCGACCGCCGTCCTGCTCGGTAAGAACCCGACCGCGGCGGATGTGGAGGCCATGCGCGACTCCATGGGCTGCGACAAGCCGCTGTTCTTCGGCAACTGGCGCGTCACGGAGCTGTACCCCGCCGCGGACTTCACCGGGAGCCGCACGGAAATCCCCGGCGTGACCCTGAACGACATCGAACCTGAAAAGTCCGCCGGACAGGACGGTTTGCACCTCGGCACCGGCAGCGTTGCCTTCAAGCGCCAGTTCGTCAACAGGGAATCGAAAAACCGCATCGTCCTCTCCGGCTCGGGGCGTTTCAACGTGAACGGACAGGAAATCGGCATCTTCCCCGGCGGCACCTCCATTGAGCTGGCGGACGCCCCGGACGAACTCACCGTGACCGGACTCGACCCGGACTGCGTCCTGATCCGCGCCGGATTCGAGCGTCCGAACCGCGCGTGGTACGATTCGCAGGCGCTGGACTCGCTGAAAGAGCTCGTCACGTTCTCGGCGCACTTCCCCTATGTGTCGTTCTTCAATTTCGGCAACACGCTCCTCACGCACGAATCCATCCGCGGCAAGCTGTGGCGCGGCATGGTGCCGTCCCTGATGATCATGATCCCGATCTTCTTCGGTGAACTCATTCTCGGGATCGTGCTGGCGATGATCTCCTGCGCATTCCAGGACCGCATCCTGGACCGCGTGATCGTGGTGCTGTCCGTCGCCGGCATGAGCATCAGCTACCTCGTGCTCATCATCCTCGGGCAATGGTTCCTGGCGTATTACCTGAACCTCTTCCCCGTATGGGGCTGGGACAGCCCGAAATGCCTGGCGCTGCCCGTCATCATCGGCATCGTGTCCGGCACGGGCAGCGGCGTGCGGTTCTACCGGACCGTCTTCCTCGACGAAATCCGACGCGAATACATCCGCACAGCGGCGGCGAAAGGCGCCAGCCCGATGCGCGTTTACGGCGTCCATCTCCTGCGGAACGCCCTGGTCCCGATCATCACGCGCGCCTCGACCGTGCTGCCGTTCCTGTTCACGGGCAGCCTGCTGCTGGAGAGCTTCTTCGGGATCCCCGGACTTGGCTACGAGGGCGTGAACGCACTGAACAGTTCCGACCTCTCCATGCTGAAAGCGCTCGTCCTGCTTGGCGCGATCCTCTTCATCGTCATCAACCTGGTCACCGATGTGGCGTATGCCTGGGTCGATCCGCGCGTCCGCGTGGACCGCGAGTGATTTTTCCCCGGCTTTTCCGGCTCGCACGCACGGAAATCCGCCGAAAAGCGCATTTCGCGCTTGACAATTCCGAACGGGCGTGATACTGTATGCCGTGCGCAAACCTTAATCTTACATTTCACGCATGAAAGGAACCATCCCATGAGCGCCAGTGTCCGCGAACAATTCATCGCCCGTTACGGAAAGGAACCCGCCGTCTGCTCCTTCGCTCCCGGCCGCCTCGAAATCCTCGGCAACCACACCGATTACAATGAGGGATTCGTGCTGAGCTGCGCCGTCAGCCAGCACACCTGCTTCGCCATGAGCCCGGCGGACGGCACGAAGTGCAACATCTGCGAACACGGCAAAGACCAGGAACTCGACCTGAACGACATCGACACGCCCGTGAAAGGCGACTGGCGCAACTACATCAAGGGGCTGCTCGTCGACCTCAAGCGCCGCGGCATCAAGTTCGGCGCATTTGACGCCGTCCTCGACAGCCAGGTCCCGCTCTCCGCAGGCATGAGCAGTTCCGCCGCACTCGAAATGTCTTTCGCGTTCGCGCTGAAGACCATCTACGGCATCGAGCTCCCGCTCGCGGACTGGGCGCGCGTCGGCCAGGCGGTCGAAAACAAGTTCCTCGGACTGAACAGCGGCCTGCTCGACCAGTTCAGCTCGCTCTTCGGCAAGAAAGACTCTTTCATCCTCTGCGACTTCCGCACCGTCGAAGTGCTGAAGAACGTCGGCATGCCGTCCGGCTACGTCTTCGTCGTGGCGAACTCCATGGTGAAGCACAACCTCGTGGACTCCGCCTACAACCAGCGCCGCGTGAGCTGCGAGAACGCCACCGCCGCGATCTGGAAGACCCACCCAGAGATCAAGACGCTCCGCGACGTCTCCGGCGAGCTCCTCGAAGCCTGCAAGGGCGACATGGACCACATCGATTATCTGCGCGCCAAGCACGTGGTCGGCGAGGACGAACGCGTCTTCCGCGCCGTCGACTGCCTCGGCAAGGACGACATCGCCGGATTCGGCAAGCTCCTCTACGAAAGCCATGAGAGCTCCCGCGTGAACTTCGAGAACAGCTGCCCCGAACTCGACATCCTCGTCGAGCTCTCCAAGTCCATCCCCGGCTGCCTCGGCGCACGCCTCTCCGGCGGCGGCTTCGGCGGCATCTCCATCCACCTGGTCGAGATCGCGCAGGCCGAGACCTACGCCGAACGACTGAAGACCGCCTACAAGTCCCAGACCGGCATCGACGCCGCCACGTTCATCTGCTCCATCGGCGACGGCGCGGGAGTCGAAGCCTGAAACAAACTCAGCCGGCAGCCGTCATGGACCTGAAATCCCGTCCTTTGACCACCCTCCTCGCGGGAGCCGTTCTCCTGCTCGGAGCCGTCTGTTCCGCCGTAATCAGCGGTTGTGAAGTCACGGACGGTGACGGCATGGAAATGCCCGTGTTTCCCGACGTGCCCGCCGAGGCGAAAAGCGTGCTGGTGGAACAGGCCGCGGAATCCGTCCGCACGTTCGACGGCGGCGTGTCCATGCTGGATTTCGGAAAAGATGCCTACTGCCACCTCGTCCTGAGCTTGAAAGCGGAACAGGAAAGCAGGCTGGACATCCTCGTCGGCGAGGTCCTGAAACCAAACGGACGGATCGAGGAGAATCCCGGCGGCTCGCGCATCTGCTGCCGCGAGACGCTGACCGTGAGGCCCGGCGAGGCCGATTACCTGATGAAGTTCCCGCCGCACAGAAATCCATACGGCGGGATGTCGCGGCCGCAAACGCCGGAGATCGCGCCTTTCCGCTACGTGGAAATCCGCAATCCGGGCGGCGTCGAGGTCGTGAAAATCGTCCGCGTGGCGCATTTCCCGGAATTCAACGATGCCGCCTCGGCGTTCGAGTACGACGATCCCGAGCTCGTGAACGTCTGGGATTTCTGCAAATACTCGGTGAAAGCGTGCATCCCGTTCGGGCTGTACATCGATGGCAACCGCGAGCGCATGCCCTACGAGGCGGACAGCTACATCACTGCGCTGAGCCATTTCGCCGTGGATGCGAACTACAGCGCCTGCCGAGCGTCGATCGAGTGGTCGCTGGACCATCCCACCTGGCCGACCGAATGGCGCCTGCTGATGCCCGAACTCGTGAAAGTCTACCTGCTGTACAGCGGCGACCTCGAGACCGTGCGCGGGTGGTACGAGCGACTGAAGCCGTTCCTGCTGTCCGGCAGCCTGGATGATCGCGGGCTTTTGACCGCGAAACGCTACACGGACGGCATTCGCGACATCGTGGACTGGCCGGAGAAGGAACGCGACGGCTATGAGATGAAGGACGTGAACTTCGTCCCGAACGCGTTCCGGCACCTCGCGCTGCTGGACATGGCATATCTGGCGGAACAGACCGGGCACGCGGACGAAGCGGCGCAATACCGCACCGATGCCGCCGCGCTGAACGACCGCCTGCACGAAGTCATGTTCGACGGTTCGCTCTTCGTGGATTCGCCCGGCTCGAAGCATCATTCCCTCCATTCTCAGATGGCCGCCGTCTGTACCGGAGTGATTCGCGAGCAGGAAAAGGCGTCCGTCGCGGATTTTTTGAGGAGAAAAGACATGGCTTGCAGCGTGTACGGCGCGCAATACCTGCTCGACGCGTGTTTCGAGCTCGGGCTCGGCGAACACGCCGTGGAGCTCATGACCTCGGACGGCCTCCGCAGCTGGCGCAACATGCTCCGCGCGGGCGCCACCGTGACCATGGAGGCGTGGGACAACTCCGTGAAACCGAACCAGGACTGGAACCACTCCTGGGCCACCGCCCCGGCGAACGTCGTCGCACGGCGGCTTTTTGGCATCCGTCCGCTGGCACCGGGATTCACGCGTTTCTGCGTGGAACCGGATCTGAGCGTGCTGAAAAACGGGTTCTACCGGCAGCCGACACCGCTCGGCCCGATCGAGGTCACGGTGAAAGACGGCAAAGTCGCCTCCATCAAGCACCCGGCAGGAACCAGGCCGGTCGCATCCGATCCTTCGCAGGCGTTCTTCCTCTGAAACAATAAGCCCCGCTCGAAACGGGCGGGGCGGCAGCTCATGGAATCCGTATCGGGGAAGCGGATCCTTGAAGCGGAGCAGGTTTATTGTTCCGCCTCGTCCGGGTCGTCTTTCCCGACGTTCTCGACGGCTTCCTTTTTGATTATCGCTTCCAAGTACTGTTCGACTGTCTGCGCGCCGTAATCCGGCTCAGTGAAAACCGGTTCGCCGTTTTCGTCCGTGCCCATCTTGTAGCCGAGCAGTTCCATGGCGTCGCGCTGTTCATTCTGCGCGGCGGCTTTCAGCAGCAGTGCCGCTTGCTCGACGTCCCGGTCCGTGCCGCGTCCGTAGAGGTACAGCAAAGCCAGTTCATACTGGGCGTCCGGGTATTTGTTGGTCGCGGCGGGATGCATGGTCAGCTGCTTGAACGCCTCACGGGAATCTTTGGCGCAGCCCAGGCCGCGCGCGGAGAGGAATCCGAGATACACATGGGCATCCTCATTCTCCGGATCGGAGGTCGCCAGCGAAAAATTGATATAGGCCACGATGTATTGTTCGTTGGCTTTCTGCATGTCGCCCGCCTTCCCGGCTTCTTCGAACGCCCGCTTTCCGGCGTTGTAGTATTCCTCGGCGTGGGAGTAGTTCATCTGGTCGGACAGCCCCCATGCCGCATTCCACAGGGCAAACGGGATCAGCAGGCACGCGATATAGAAGCACGGTTTGGCATAGCGAGGCGGCTTGTGAACATGCTCGGGGATGTGGTCAGGCTTCTGCCCGGCTTTCCATTTCGAACGAATGTAGCCCAGCTGGTTGTGCGACGGCGGATTCGCGCCGAACAGGATGTCGTTGTACGTGATGATCACCAGGCGGATGGAAATCAGGAGGGAGGTGAGTTCGCCGATGAACCAGCCTACTTCCGACCCCTGGACGCCCGTTGCCTTGAACAGGCGAATCAGGGAAATCATTTTCAGCACACCGCCGATGATCCCGAGGATGGCGACGACGCGGATCAGCCATTTGGCGGCTGTGGAACGGTTCGTCCGGAGCACCACGCCGTAGGCGGGCAGGATCACGATCAGCGGCAGGACGACGATCGTCCAGAACCTTATGATATTTTTCATGCCTCCGAACCCCGGCAGCCCCGGAAGCACGACAAGGAGAGGCTCCAGCAGAAGCAGGCATACGCCGAACACATAGAACACGATGCCGAGCCGTTTCAGGACGCGGGAATCGTGCAAGGCCTTCTTCGAGGACTTTGCGTCAAGCTTCAGGAGACGTTCCTCCAGGGAATTCGGCGTCTGGGATGCAGGCTGATCGCCGGAGGAAATAGCGGTCTGGTTTTCGGGTTCGCTGCTCACGGTTTCGGGCTCCTCGTGGAAACTATCATAAAAACAATCACTTTTATACTATAGCACTTCTGACATTTTTTGCAAATGGATTCGCGGGTTTCAACTAAATAATTCAAAAAGAAATATTTACAAACCAACAAACAATTGTCGGGAAATACCGGTTTTCAAAATCTGTAAATACTTCATAATAGCTCCATTTACCGGAATCCGTAGAGTTTTTCGATCAGGCGGTCCGCAGCGGTCTGGCCGCCGCTCCGGTATGCCCGCAGCACGGCGCACTGTTCCGTCCGCGTGGCACGACAGACGGGGAGGCGCTTCAGGATGGCGATCTTCACTTGGGGGAAAGGCTTGCCTGACTCCGAAGCGACGAGCCGGTACCAGCGGTCGACGGCCGCGCTGTTCATGACGACCGCCAGAAAATGTAAAGAATACGTCCCGGGGTGCGGCACGGTCCCGTGCAGCGTGTTCGCGTAATAGTACCGCCCGGCGGGATCGCAGGCGGCGACGATCCGGTCGGCTGTCTGCCGCGACAGGATTTTCGGACGCTCGAAGACTTCCGGCGTGCGCATCCGAAGCCCGTTCGCACGGTTTCCTCGGCGCGACTCCTCCAGCGCGTTCATGCGTGGCGGATCGTAGTCGATCCAGCGGCCGGCGGGTACGATTTTCATACAGGAAACGTCGCGTCCGGTGAGGAGCGGTTTCGGGTTCGCGGCGCGGTCCGGGGAATCCATGAAAAGCTCGTTGCCGACCGTCCCCTGGATCACGCCGTCGCGCACGTCGGCGATCTCTCCGAGCGGGACGCTGTGTGCCATGACGGTCCGCAGGAACGCGCCGTCGCCGCAGAGCCCCGCCACGATGCGGCATCCCGGGAACGCGCGGATATCGGCAGCAGGCACGCTTCCCGCATCGTCGATGCTCACGCATCCGTTCGGGGGCATCGGTTCGCGACGGAAGATCACGGCGGCGGAATCGACCACGGTCCCGCCGAAAAGGCGCGGCGGCAGGATCGAGGCGGAGATCAGGCGCTGTTCCGTCAGGAGCCAGCGCCGCATCGGCTCGCCCTGCGTGTTCAGGAGCAGGCGGTCCGGTGCGAGCCAGCCGCACACGCCGCCCTCCCGCGCCAGACGCGCTCCCAGCTCGATAAAAAGCGAAAAGAGGTTGAAGCGCCCGTTCGTGAACCGGTAGTTCGCGCGCAAATCGCGTTTGTCGCGTTCCGGGATGGCATGAACGGGCACAAACGGGGGATTGCCGAGCACGAGGTCAAACGAACCCGCCGGAAAGATGTTTTCCCGCAGGGCGTCCGCACAGGCGATGCGCGGCGCGCCGGGCCGCCCGGCCAGGCTCAGGTACAGCCAGCGCAGGCGCAAAGCGGCGGTCTCAACGGCAAGCGGCTGGAGCTCGATCCCGCAGATGTTTTCCGCGGGCGGCAGCACGCCATACCGGAGGTGCAGCACGCGCATGGCGGCAGCGAGGAACGCCCCGCAACCGCACGCGGGATCGATGATACGGAGTTTCGATGCGGTTTTCCGGTTCAGCCCGGGCAGGGCGTCCAGTGCGTCGGACACGATGCGTTCCGCGGCGGCCCGCGGGGTGTAATAGATGCCGTGGCGCTTGCGGATCGGGGCGAGGGCTGCGGCGCAGAGCCCTTCGAGGTCGTCTATGTTCAGGACTTGTCTGTCCCCGAAGCGCGGCATGCTCATTCGGCTTCCTGGAATGCCTGGATGATGGCGAGGAAATCGTCCGGGATCGGTGCCTCGAACTGCATGCGTTCGCCGGTCACGGGGTGCGGGAACGAAATGCGCCGGGCGTGGAGCATCTGGCGTGGCGCGGGCGAGGAACGCCCCCGAGCGTAGAGCTTGTCGCCGACGATAGGGTAGTCCTTGTAGGACAGGTGGACGCGGATCTGGTGCGTGCGGCCCGTATGGGGATGCATCTCCATGACGGCGACCTTGCGACCGTCCCAGAGCCCCTTGCGGATGAGCTTCCACGTGGTGACGGCTTCGCGGCCCTGCCCGTCCCGCGCGATCGCCATGCGCTTGTGGTCCGGGTGGCGCATGATAGGCGCGTTGACCACGTTCACGGGAGGTGACGGCCATCCGTGGACGATGGCGAGGTAGGTCTTCTGCACGTCGCGGTCGGCGAACGACTGCGCGAGCTTCCGCAGGGCCTTCGCGGTCTTCGCGATGACCAGCGCGCCGCTGGTGTCCTTGTCCAGACGGTGCACGATACCGGGCCGCATGGCGTCGAAATCCTCGTCGTCGAGCCCGGGTTCGCGCCCGAGCAAGGCGTTCACCACGGTGCCGTGCCAGTTGCCCGCCGCGGGATGCACCACCATGCCCGCGGGCTTGTTGATGACCAGCAGGACCTCGTCTTCGTAGATCACGTCCAGCGGGATGTCCTCGCCCTCGGCCTTCAGCGGGACGGCGGGCAGGGAATCGGTCAGGACGACCTCGGACCCGGCGGGGAATTTGAGGCGCGGCACGTCGCAGACCTTGCCGTTGACCGTCAGCTTGCCGTCGCGGATGAGCTTCTGGATGTGCGTCCGGGAGAGGTCGGGGCAGTATGCGGCAAGCACCTGGTCGATGCGTTCCTCCGCGTCAACTTCGCCGAGCGTGAATTCGTAGACGGCGCCGGGATCGTCAGGCATCGGCGGCTTCCTTTTCGTTTTCCGATTCTTTCTTTTTCCCGAGCTTGCACGCCGTAAGGTACACGATGACGCCGCCGGGAATGGCGATCGCCACGGCGATGAACTGCGACGGCGTGAGCCCGAGGATGGAGTCGGTATGGTCGCCGCGCATGAATTCCAGCAGGAACCGCATCACGCCGTACAGGATCAGGTACACGCCGCCGATCGTCCCCGCGTACTTGCGTTTCCGCAGCAGCAGGAGCAGGATCACGCACATCAGGACGTTTCCGGCGGATTCGAAGAGCTGGACCGGGAAGACCGGCTCCGAACCGCCGGACAGGAGCGAGGGATAGCGGTACGCCGCGGGCGATCCCTGGGGGAACTGCACCGCCAGCGGGAATCCTTTCGGCGCGGGTTTCCCGAAGCAGCAGCCCTGCATGAAGCAGCTGACGCGCCCGAACGCATGGGCGAGCGCCATGGCGGGCCCGAGGACGTCGAGAAGCGCGAGCAGGCTGATGTTCTTCCTCGGTTCGGCGCCGGCGGCGGGCTGTTTTTCCTTCAGCCCGAGCATGCGGCGGACGGTCGGCCATTTGGCGTAGACGCACTCGGCGATGAACGCCAGGATGAACCCGCCGTAGAAGACGAGCCCGCCCTCGTGGACGTTCAGGATCGCCAGGATGCCGCGCCCCTTGAACTGGTCCCAGAACTGGACCACGTAGAACAGCCGCGCGCCGATCACGCCCGCGAAGAGCGCGATCATGGAGATGTTGTAGACCTGGTCGGTCGTAAGGGACGCGTATTTCTTCAGTTTCAGCATCAGGCAGAACGACGCCAGAAAGCCGATCCCGATGAAAACACCGTACCAGTGAACGGCGAAAGAGCCGATTGTGAAAGCGATGGGATACATTTTTTCTCCGTTGTCGATAAAAAAAGTGCAAAAACCACTGGAAAAAACGGATTTCCGCGGGTACATTATAAGAATGCGATTTTTTCCGGCGGACCCGCAAGGAAAAAACGCATATAGAAAGTATAGCATCTTCCGACAAAAAGTCCAGTACAAAACGCCCGGCGGATGCGAAAAACCCGAAAAATACCCCGGACAGAAAGGCACATCATGACGGAAGCCCTCGCCAGCCACATCGAATACTTCGCATCGTTCGCGCACACCGCGCCGCTGCTCTTTTTCTTCTTCATCTTCCTCTTCATGGCGATCGAAAGCTCGTTCATCCCGTTCCCCAGCGAAGTGGTGATGATCCCCGCCGGATTCCTGATCTGGCGCTATCCGCTGACGGGTTCCCACGTTCTTGACGTGCTGATCGTGATCGCCATCGGGCTCTGCGGCTCCATGGCAGGGGCGTACGTGAACTATTTCCTGTCGAAATGGCTGGGGCGGCCCGTGCTCCACACGCTGCTGCGGAAATACGGCAAATTCATCTTCATGTCGGAACAGTCGCTGGACCGCGCCGAGGAGATCTTCCGCGAATACGGCGAGGTCGTCACGTTCATTTCGCGCCTGCTTCCCGCCATCCGCCAGCTCATTTCCATCCCCGCCGGGCTTTCCCACATGAACCTGGTCCGCTTCACGCTCTTCACCGCGCTCGGCGCGGGCCTCTGGACGGCGGTCCTGACCATGCTCGGCGTGTGGTTCGGCCACGCCACCGGAGACATGACCTACCTGGAGATGATCGAGAAAGGCAAGGCGATGATCCAGGAGAACTACCTGTGGATCTTCCTCGGGTGCGCGGTCCTGCTCGCCGGATACATCATGGTCCACCGGAAGATCATGGGCTCGAAGAAGAAACCGGAAGCCGAAGCCGAGATCAAAACGGAACCGGACAAAGAGGCCTGACCAATGCTCACGGGAACATACTCCGCCACGCTCATCGGGATCGACGCCGTCGCGGTCGAGATCGAAGTCCATGCATCCGGCGCGGGCGAGGGAGTCAATGTTTCCATCGTAGGCCTGCCAGACGCCGCGGTCCGCGAGAGCAAGGAACGCATCCGCAGCGCGCTCTATGCCGCCGGACTGCGCCATCCCGAGGGATTCACGCTCGTGAACCTCGCGCCCGGCGACATCCGCAAAGAGGGCACGGCGTTCGACCTGCCGATCGCGCTGGCGCTCGCCTCTGCGGCGGGAGCTTTCCCGAAAGAGACGCTCGAGGACGCCATGATCCTGGGCGAACTCGCGCTCGACAGCTCGGTCCGCGCGGTGAAAGGCGTCCTGCCCGCCGCGCTCCTCGCCAAACAGATGCCGAACATCCATACGCTGATCGTCCCGGCTGACAACGCCCGCGAGGCGGCGACCGTGCTGCCGCACATCCGCGTGTTCGCCGTCAATTCCCTGACCGACGCCATCCGCGCCCTCGCCGGCGAACTGCTCCCGATCTCGAACGACGACGGCGCAGTGTTCCTGGAGCCGGATTGGGACGGCGTGCCGGATTTCGCCGAAGTCAAGGGACAGGCTGCCGCCAAGCGGGCACTGGAGATCGCCGCCGCTGGCGGACACAACGTGATCTTCATCGGACCGCCCGGCTCGGGCAAGAGCATGCTCGCACAGCGCATGCCCGGCATCCTGCCGCCCATGACCGAAGAGGAGACGCTCGAAACGAGCAAGATCCACTCCGTCCTCGGCCTGCTCCCGCCCGATACGCCGCTGCTCCGCAAACGCCCGTTCCGCGCGCCGCACCACACGGTCAGCGACGCCGGACTCATCGGCGGCGGCACCAATCCCCAGCCCGGCGAGATCAGCCTGGCGCACAACGGTGTCCTCTTCCTGGACGAGCTGCCGGAGTTCAAGCGCAGCACGCTGGAAGTCCTCCGCCAGCCGCTCGAAAACGGCGAAGTCTCCATCAGCCGCGCCGCGGGCAGTTTCATCTTCCCCTGCCGTTTCCTTCTCATCGCCGCCATGAACCCGTGTCCCTGCGGACACCTCGGCGACCGCCGCCACCGCTGTTCCTGCCGTTCGCTCCAGATCCAGCAGTACCGGGCGAAGATCTCCGGTCCCCTGCTCGACCGCATCGACCTGCATGTGAACGTGGAGGCGCTGTCCGACGACGAACTTGTCTCGACCCGGCCCGCCGAATCCAGCGCCGCCATACGCGCCCGGTGCATCGCCGCACGCGACATCCAGACGCGCCGCTACGGACGCGACAGCCGCGTCCGCTGCAACGCCATGATGGGACCCGCCCAGCTTACGAGATACTGCGTGCTGGAGCCTCAGCTCCAGACCATGATCCGCCACGCCATCAACGAATTCGGGTTGTCGGCACGCGCCTACGACCGCATCCTGCGTGTCGCCCGCACCATCGCCGACCTCGCCGGCTCCGAAACGATCCGCCGCGAGCACCTTTTCGAGGCGATCGGCTACCGTGCGCTCGACCGCAAGGCCTGAGCCGGCCGGCTTTCCTAGTCTTCCTTTTTTCCCTCGTCCTGTTCCGGCTCGGCGCCGGGCAGGTGGTCGCGCTTCATCTGCGCCTGCTTCTCCCGGCGCAGGCGGTCCCAGTAGTCCAGCCGCTTGCGGATTTCCCGTTCGAATCCGCGGTCCGGCGGATCGTAAAGCTTCGTGCGCGGCATGCCGTCCGGGAAGTAGTTCTGCCCGGAAAAGGCGTCGGGCAGGTTCTGGTCGTACTGGTAGCCGTGCCCGTACCCGAGCTCTTTCATGAGCTTCGTGGGGGCGTTCAGGATGTGGGCGGGCGGCATGAGCGAGGAGTATTTCTTCGCGGCGCGGCACGCATTGCCCCACGCCACGTACGCGCTGTTGGACTTCGGCGCGGTCGCCAGGTAGATCACGAGCTCGGCGATGGCGATGTCTCCCTCGGGCGAACCGAGGCGTTCGTAGGTATCCCAGCAGGACACCGCCACCTGAAGCGCGTTCGGGTCGGCGAGGCTCACGTCCTCCATGGAGAACCGCGTGAGGCGGCGCAGAAGATAGAGCGGGTCTTCGCCGCCCTCGATCATGCGGGCGGCCCAGTAGAGCGCGGCGTCCACGTCCGACCCGCGCAGGGACTTGTGGAGCGCGCTGATGAGGTTGTAATGCCCCTCGCCGTTCTTGTCGTAGACCGGGGCGCGCTGGCGGACCAGCTGGGAGAGGCGTTTCGTGTCGATCTCCTCGCCCTCGGCGGCGAGGTCGTACACGGATTCCATGAGGTTGATGAGGTAGCGTCCGTCGCCGTCCGCCAGGGCGGGCAGCATCTGCCGCGCCTCCGCCGACAACGGCAGGGGCATTCCGGAAAGCGCCTCGGCGCGCTTCATGATCCTGTCCAGCGCGGCTTCGTCCAGCGGGTTCATCACGAAGACTTTGCACCGGGACAGGAGGGCGCTGTTCAGCTCGAACGACGGGTTTTCCGTGGTGGCGCCCACGAGCGTGACCGTGCCGTTCTCCACGAACGGCAGGAAACCGTCCTGCTGGGCGCGGTTGAACCGGTGGATCTCGTCGACGAAGAGGAGCGTGCCCTGCCCCGCCGCACGGAGCTTCGCCGCCTCGTCGAACGCCTTGCGGAGTTCGGCTATGCCGGAGAACACGGCGGATAGCGCCACGAAGTGCATGCTGGTGGTGTGCGCCATGATGCGGGCGACGGTGGTCTTGCCGCATCCGGGCGGCCCCCACAGGATGAAGCTGCTCAGGCGGCCGCTTTCAATCATGCGGCGGAGCGGCGCGTCCGGCCCCAGAAGATGGTCCTGCCCGACTACTTCCTCAAGCGTGCGGGGACGCATCCGGTCGGCAAGCGGCGACTTCAGAAACGCCGAAAAAAGACTGCCCTGCCCGTCGTCCATGGAACAAGCCGCCTGTTTTTCTCTCAAGATTTTACGCAGGCCTGTACAGGATTACAGGACGCCCTTCGTGGAGGGGATGCCTTTCATGCGGGGATCGAACGAGACCGCCTCGCCCAGAGCGCGTGCAAAGCCCTTGAAGACGGCTTCGAACATGTGATGCACTTCCCCCGAGGACAGCATGCGGATGTGGAGCGTGACGCCGCCTTTCACCGTGAACGCCTGGAAGAATTCCTTGAACAGCGCAGTGTCCAGGTCCTTGATATAGGGCGAGGACGGCTCCAGGTCGTAAACCAGGTACGGACGTCCGGAGAGGTCGAGCGCGACGAGGGCAAGGGACTCGTCCATCGGCAGCATGAAATTTCCGTACCGGCAGATGCCTTCTTTCGCGCCGAGCGCCTGCGTCAGGGCGTGCCCCATGGTCAGCCCCAGGTCTTCCATCGTATGGTGGCAATCCACGTCCAGGTCGCCGTCTGCGCGCACGGTGAGGTCGAACCCGCCGTGCCGGGCAAAAAGCGTGAGCATATGATCCATGAACGGGATGCCGGTATCGATTTCGGCGCGCCCGGTACCGTCCAAGTTCCAATTTACAAATATTGACGTTTCATTTGTTTTGCGTTCGATTTCCGCGATTCTCATGATGCATGTCTCCTTGTGTTTTGTTTTCTCGTCTCAATACTTTAGCACATTCAGCTGTCATTTCAAACGTTTTTGCGTTTTTTTCACGTCTTTTTCGCCCCTGTTTCCGTTTTGGCATTTGCATTCTGGCGTTTCAAATCTATATTTACTTGCGTTATTTTTTTCCGGGCCCGTTCCACGCCGGATCAACTCTTTCCGGGACATGACCATGAAACACTTTTATATCTTTCTTCTGTTCACCATGACGGCTGTCCTTGCCGCAGCAGATACCAAACCGGCGGAAGCCGCAAAGCCCGCGGAAGCCAAGCCCGCCGCGACCGCCGCAAAGCCCGCGGAAGCCAAACCCGCCGCAACCGCCGCAAAGCCTGCGGAAGCCAAGAAGCCCGCTTCCGTTCTGACCACGATCTACCGCGCGAATCCCGAACCGTCCGCGTTCGCTGAGCCGGAAAAAGCGGAAAAACTGCTCAACAGCCGCGCCGAGCTTGTCCAGAAGATCCAGGACGAGCGCAAACGCATCCTGAAAGAAGACGAATCGGCAAAGAAGCTGAGCGAGGAGATCCTGGTCCTGAACCGCAAGCTCGCATCCCTGCTTGAGACGAAGAAATCCATGATCGAGCTCAATTCCCAGCTGCTCGACCTCGACATCGCCATTTCCAGGCTCAAGCCCGCACCCCCGCCGGCGCCCGCAGCCGAAGACGGCGACAAGAAAGCCGACAAGAAAGCCGACGATACCGGCAAGAAAGCCGGCGATACCGGCAAGAAAGCCGACAAGGAGTAACCGAATATGTCCGCCAACCTCATCAACGGCAATGAGATTTCCAAAGCCGTCAACGCCGAAACCGCTGCCGAAACCGCGGAAATCGTCGCGAAATACAACGTCCGGCCCGCGCTCGCGGTGATCCTCGTCGGCGAGGACCCCGCCTCGCAGGTCTACGTCTCCCGCAAGGCGAAGAAATGCGCCGAGCTCGGCATCCGTTCCGAAAAGATCGTGCTTCCCGCCGACACGTCCGAGTCCGAACTCCTCGCCATCATCGCGAAGCTCAACGCCGCCCCGTCCATCCACGGGATCCTCGTGCAGTCCCCGGTCCCGAAACAGATCGATGAACGCAGCGTCGTGCTCGCCATCGACCCGAAAAAAGACGTCGACTGCTTCCACCCGTTCAATGTCGGGAAGATGATGCTCGGCGACTTCTCCGGATTCCTGCCCTGCACGCCGTGGGGCGTGACCGTCCTGCTCGAACGCTCCGGCGTCGTCACGCGCGGCAAAAACGCCGTCGTGCTCGGCCGGTCCAACATCGTCGGCAAGCCCATGGCCGCCATGCTCGCTGCCAAGGCTCCGTTCGGGGACGCCACCGTCACCGTCTGCCACTCCCACACCCCCGACCTCGCCGCCGTCACGCTTCAGGCCGACATCATCGTCGCTGCCATTGGCATCCCGCGGTTCCTGAAAGGCGAACAGGTCAAGGACGACGCCGTGGTGATCGACGTCGGCATCAACCGCATCCCCGACCCGACAGCCAAAAACGGCTGCCGCCTCGTCGGCGACGTCGATTTCGACTCCGTCGCGGAAAAGGCGTCCCTCATCACGCCCGTGCCCGGCGGCGTCGGCCCCATGACCATCGCCATGCTCATGAAGAACACGCTCCGCGCCTGCCGCGCCTCGCTGAACGCCTGATCCCAGCCTGAAAACGGATTTCCGCCATGCCGTTCCTCTTCAAAATCCTGGGCATCGTGATCGGCATTATCATCTGGAAAACCGTACTCGGGAGCTTCCGCAAAGCCAACAGGGCGATGCACGACGATTCGTATGACCGCGATGAGGATGGCCCCGTCCCCGCGGCGCAGCTTGACCACGATGAACAGTGGCGGCAGGCGGCACAGCAGATCTCCTGCACGTTCGACCCCGGGAAGGATCCGCACGGCAACGGCGCGACCATCACCGGCAGGTTCTCAGGACACGCCGTCACGGTCAAGCGGTTCGGCCGCAACTATGTCCGCTACTTCGTCGGGCTCCGCCGCTTTCCCGGCATCCCGGTCTGCGTGGTCCGCGATATGGAGACCATTGCCGCGCGCATCCTGGACGGGCATCCGGTCTTCTCGTCGAGGATGTTCTTCCCGTCCGGCGAACCCCTTTTCTTCTGCTCGTCGGAATCCGAGGAGGCGTTCGACCGTTTCCTGGCTGTCCCGTCGAACCGGTCCGCCGTGCTCAACCTCGTGCATCTTTTCCCCTCATGCATGTTCAACCCGGAGGGCGTTTCCGTGCGGCTGCGCGCATCCACGCCCGATGTCTCCGTCCTCGACCAGATGATCACCATCGCCGACGCGCTGGAAAATCCATCGCAGACGCCGATGCCCGACCTGACCGTACCGCAGAAAAAAGGGCTTCTCACCGTGCCGGCGGATTTTTCGCCTGCTGCGGAGGTGGAGGCAAATGAAGTAAATATCACCAAACGTTTCGCTCCGATCGAGGCCGGCGCCGCCAGAAAGACGTCGAAGATCCTCCGGCAGAAAGAGGAAGACAACCTCTCCCGCAAGACCACCGTCATCCGGATTTCGCCCGAGGCGAAACGGATGCAGAGCAGTGACACGTTGAAAGCTTCCGTCGTGCGGAACACATCAGAAACAACTGTGTCCGCCGCTCCCGAGCCTGCCGCAAATGCTCCCATCTCCGCACAGAAAACCGCAGCCGCATCCGGGAATTCCCTTTCCGTCGAATCCGTCTGCGCCGCGCTCTTCGCCAAACCGTTCCCCGGCACGGAGGAACGCGCCGCTTTCGACGCGATGAAAGGGCGGCGCGTGTGCTGGAGCGGCCAGCTCCTGACGGTTCTGCCGTTCAGCATGGACTTCGTGTTCGGTTCGCGGAAAGGCGTGAAAGCGACGTTCATCATTTACCGGATGACGCAATCGCAGTTCGGCGCGCCGGTCCCGATCAAGGCGGTCGCGGCATTCCCGCCGGAGCTTCAGCGTTCGCTGGAATCCGGGCGAGGCAAGGAAGTCACGTTCGAGGGGGAACTCCTCAAATTCGAGCCGTTTGCGCACGAGCTCTATCTTCAGGACGCTTCGCTCAAGTCCTGATCCCCTGATTTCCGCGTGTTCCTAACGCGTCTTTCTTGCAGAAAACGCTTGAAATGCGGAAAAATCATGCTATAATATTGTTTATCAATCCAAAATCATCCACACGCGGCATATTCCGCAGCCGGCGCCCCCGCCTCGAAAACACGGTTCCCGCCGGTTTCAACCCTATGAGGCACTGACATGTTACTCTTTCTCGGCGGCATCGCATTCCTGGTAATCGGGTATTTTGTGTACGGCAAACTGGTGGAGAAGATCTTCGGCCCGGACGACCGCGAGACGCCGGCTGTGAAATACGCCGACGGCACGGACTATGTGACGCTGCCCCGATGGAAGAACATGCTGATCCAGCTTCTGAACATCGCCGGCATCGGCCCGGTGATCGGCGTGATCCTGGGCATCAAGTTCGGCATCGTGGCGCTGGTCATCATCCCGGTCGGATGCGTCCTCATGGGCGCGGTGCACGACATGGCAGCTGGCATGATGTCGATCCGCGACAAAGGCGCGAACCTGCCGAAGATCGTGCATAAGAACCTCGGCGTGCACTACAACATCTTCTTCGAGTGGTTCATGGTGATCCTGCTCCTGCTCGTGGTCGCTGTCTTCATCAACATCCCCGCCAACCTCATCAACACGACCGTGCAGGGATTCAGCACGCCGAACGACCCCGTCGCCGCCGAGGCGTTCCAGCCCGAGAACTTCTTCTGGGTGGCGGTCGTCGCCATCTTCTGCTACTACGTCATCGCCACGATGTTCCCGGTCGACAAGATCATCGGCAAGGTGTACCCGTTCTTCGGCCTTATGCTCCTCGTCGGCACCCTCGCGATCTTCTTCGCCCTGCTCGTCGCCGGATTCAAGGAACCGAGCATCCTGCAGGAAAGCGCGACGTTCAAGGCGGGAATGTGGAAATCCGACACGCACCCGGTTTTCCCGATGCTCTTCGTGACGATCGCCTGCGGCATCATCTCCGGATTCCACGCCACGCAGTCGCCGATCATCGCCCGCACGATGAAGTCCGAACGCGAGGCGAAGAGCGACTTCTACGGCATGATGATCGTGGAAGGCATCATCGCCATGATCTGGGCGGTCGGCGGACTCGCCATCTACAACCTGAACTCGGAGCTCATGTCGAAGAAAGGCCCGGTGGTGCTCTGCGAGATTACCACGCATTTCCTCGGGACCTGGATGGGCACGGTCACCGTGATGGCGGTCGTGATTCTCGCCGTGACCAGCGGCGACACCGCGCTCCGCAGCACGCGCCTCGCCCTCGCCGAAATGCTTCACATCCCGCAGCAGACCTTCACGCCGCGCTTCCTGACCTGCCTGCCGCTGATCGTCCTCGTGGCCGGTCTGCTCTACTGGTCCAACAAAGACGATACATCGTTCAATAAACTCTGGAACTACTTCGCCTGGGGCAACCAGGTGCTCGCCGCCACCACGCTGATGGCCGGTACCGTATGGCTTTGCCGCAGAGGAAAAAAGGTCGGTTCAATCATCACACTGCTCCCCGGCATGTTCATGACTGCCGTCGTCGTCACGTTCATCGTCTGGACGTCCGGCAAAGCAGCCGACCAGCCCGCTGGACTTTTCTTCTTCCTGCGCCGCGGCGGTCTGCCGTACGGCGTCTCCGTCACCATCGGCGTTTTGGCGGCGGTGGCTTTCGCCGTTTTCGTCCTGCGCCAGGGCAGGAAACCGGATCCGCTGATCGACTACACTCCGTCCGCCGAACGGTATGCCGACATGGAATACCGCCACTGCGGCAAAACCGGCCTCCAGCTGCCGCGCGTCTCGCTCGGGCTCTGGCAGAATTTCGGCGGCAAAGACAACTTCGACAGCGCGCATGCAATGGTCTGGTCCGCGTTCGACCGCGGCATCACGCACTTCGACCTGGCGAACAACTACGGGCCGCCGGCGGGCAGCGCGGAAGAGGCGTTCGGCCACATCCTGAAAGCCGACTTCACCGGCAAACTGCGCGACGAGCTGATCGTGTCCACCAAGGCAGGCTACACCATGTGGCCGGGTCCCTACGGGGACATGGGCAGCCGCAAATACCTGATCGCCAGCTGCGACCAGAGCCTGAAGCGCCTCGGCCTCGACTACGTCGACGTGTTCTACCATCACCGCATGGACCCGGACACCTCGGTCGAGGAATCCATGCTCGCGCTCGACCAGATCGTGCGGTCCGGCCGCGCCCTTTACGTCGGCATCTCGAACTATTCGCCCGAACGCGCTCGCGAGGCATTCGCCATTCTGCGCGAACTCAAGACGCCGACCGTGCTGCATCAGGTGCGGTACAACATGTTCAACCGGGAATGCGAACAGAACGGCACGTTCGATGTGCTGAAGGAATTCGGCATCGGCGGCATCGTCTTCTCGCCGATGGCGCAGGGCCTGCTCACGAACCGCTATCTGGACGGCATTCCGGATGACTCCCGCATGACCCGCAGAGTGTTCCTGAAGCCGGACGCTCTCACGCCGGAGGTACTGGACAAGGTCAGGAAGCTGAACGAAATGGCACAGGAACGCGGACAGAGCCTCGCCGCCATGACGACCGCCTGGGTGCTGCGTCAGGAAACTGTCGCGTCGGCTCTCGTCGGCGCCAGCCGCCCGGCGCAGATCATCGACGTGCTGGACGGCCTGGACAAGAATTCGACGTTCACCGCGGAAGAGCTCGCGCGGATCGACGCGATCCTGAAAGGATCCTGACCCCCTTTTTCCGCTCCCTTTTCAAGCTCCTGCCATTTCCGGCAGGAGCTCTTTTTTTGTATACCTTTAGGTCAAAAAAACTACCGGCTCAGCCGGTAAGTAGCCGAGAAATCTTTAGATTCAAGTTGCGCAGAAAAGCCTCTTGGAGTACATTAAGCTAGACTGCCAGTCAAAGCCCAAAGC
>Ga0265301_10001453_pt1 | contig 30779 bp, 28 predicted proteins | sample AusTroGonzalo_MG_2_FD_193488 | JGI IMG/M metagenome (GOLD analysis project Ga0265301, IMG submission 193488) | Bovine rumen microbial communities from tropical cattle in Woodstock, Queensland, Australia - Gonzalo_04 | ecosystem: Host-associated > Mammals > Digestive system > Stomach > Rumen ... | reverse complement strand
CGGCGACGTCAAAGCCGAGCTGTACTAATTGCCCGAATGCTTTCTTCGCGAAAGCGTACGCTTTGAGCTGTACGCACAGAGAGGAAGTCGTCCGTAGCGTTTGCAATCAAGCTTTTCGCCCAATAATGTCAGATTCTTACCCCCTGTACACGATTCTCCCCCTTGGGGGAGTAAGAGGGGGCCACAATTTAGGCGGTTATAGCGGCGGGGTCCCACCTCTTCCCATCCCGAACAGAGAAGTTAAGCCCGCTTGCGCCGATGGTACTGCACACCCGTGGGAGAGTAGGTAGCCGCCACTTTTACAAGAAGCCCCGATTCACATTGCGTGAGTCGGGGCTTTCTTTTTATGCGCTACCTACTCTCTCTCACGACTCTGTATCTCTTACGGCGACGGAGAGATAAAAGTAGCCGCCTATTTTCTTATCACTTGATGATGTATTTCTTGTTCCCGATGATGTTCACACCACGGATGGGTTGGAGGATGCGTTGTCCAGCGAGGTTGTAGATCTCCTCTGTTTCGCTGTTGGCTTTGGGGCTGGAGATACCATCGGGCGTTTCGACGGTGAGTACGCCGTTGACATAGGTGAACTCATAGTTGTCAGCTTCGGCACCTGACGGTACAATCGGGTAATCACCAGCGGGACTCTCCGGGGTGGCCTCGCAGGTCACGGTGGCCAACTTGTTTAATACCTCGTAGGTTTCCCTGTTCCTAAAAGACTTATATGTCACTTCAAACTCCGGATTCTCTTCGCCCATCTTACGTGTGTAAGAGTTGGCGGTGACGGTGAGGGGAGCCTTGTCAATGGTGAGTACGCCATTAACTAATACTAGGCCCGGTGTAGTGATGGTACCTGCAGCCGCCTCTATAGGATACTCGCCGGCAGGTGTCGTCGCTACAGCGTCACAAGTGATGGCAGGTGTACCGTTGACGGGTGCTCCTGTAATTTGGTAGTTGCTTTTCACGGCGGGATTGCTGCGACCATATTGACGTGAGGCGGTGCCGGCCGTTACTGTGGGGATGCCCGTATATTCCTTGATGGTGCACTTACTGCCCCATACAGCATCGGTGGCATAGGCTTCCATGAGGCTCTCATCTACGAATAGGGTAGAGGTCGGAATCGCAGAGGAGGTCGTCACTTGTATCACCTGAGGTGCAAGAGCGGCGATGTACTTCAGTGCGGAACAGCTGGTGAAAACGTTGTTCTCTATGGTTGTCAGCGTGGCTGGCAGGTATAGTGACACAAGTGATGTACAGGCGCGGAAGGCCTCGGCGGTGAGAGTGGTGAGCCCTGTGAAGTAGCGTAGCTCATCCAGGCTGGCAAAGGATTTCCCTTTGAAGGCCGTCTGAATGTCCTTTACAGCCGCAGCCTCCTCGTAGCTGAGATAGCCGTCGAAGTCCGTATCCCAGTTGTTGATACAGATGTCGCGAGCCCGGTTGTCGGTGAAGGTGATGAGATGCAGTTTCTCCATAAGTGACCTGCAGGCTCTGTTCAGCTCCTCTGCCGAGCTTTCCATGTTGTCGTAAACTGATTGCTCTGTGGTGGCGTCCACGTCTGCGGTTGCAGCCTTGACCAGTAGTTTTCTCAGTTCCTCGGCATTGTTATTGATATCGACAGCCGCCTCCCAATCATTCACAGTGATGAAGGCCCAGCGGATGTTATTGCCGCTACCGCTTGCCGTAACATCCCAATAGAGCCCGTAAGTGGGGGTGGCGAAACCGCTCTGATGGTAGGGCGCAACGCCCAAGAACTCCCCTTCCGTGTAGTTGTCATCTGTCTCGGGCACTTGCATGGTGAAAGTATGTGTGGTTTCATCTTCAACCATGTTCCAGTAGGCGGTAGATCCTGCGTTGCCATCTACGAAACAGGCCTTGACACCCACGCCGATCTTGGTGTCGGAAGAGGTGCGGAAGAGCACTTTCTTCTCGCTGCCTGTCTGGTCGGAGTAGAGATAATAGATGCCCTCTGTCTTTGCCGCGTTCTGGAAGAACTTATATTCCAGCTTGTCAGTGCCTGCCACCGCCTGGGTGCCGTAGGTCTCGCCCTTCGTGAGACAACGTCCTGTGCCCACGTGCATGATATATCCGACGGTGTTGGTGGCGATGGGAGAGGAGGTGGGTCTGATGGTGCCGCGCACCTCCTTGATGTTGCTGAAGGCTTTCCATTGGTCCGCCTGTTCATAGAGCGATTTGCTGCCGAAGGGGACGTAGAGGGTCGCCTTGGAGGCGACGCTGCTGAAGACATTACTTCCCAGGTTGATATTGGAGGGATCGGGGCAGTCTACGGTGACGCTGGTGAGTGCCGAGCATCCATAGAAGGTGTTGTCGCCGATGGCGATAATGCTGGCCGGCAGGCGTATCTCTTTCAGCTTGGAACATCCGTAGAAGATGCGTTTGTCGAGGATGACGACATTCTCAGGAAGGGTGATACGCTCCAGCGATTTGCAGTTCTGGAAACAGCTGATATCCAAGACGGTAACCCCCGTGAAGTACTGTAGATCCTCTAACGTGACATAGGTTGATCCGCCTATGGTCAATCCGAGAGAGGTGACCTTGGCTGCTTCCGTGTATGATAGTTCGCCATTCCCGTCGGTATCCCATTGCGCAAGGGCATATGTACGGAATGTCTCGTCTTTGAAGTTGATGTAGCCGAGTTTGTTGCGTAGCGTATATTGGGCTGCCTTGATTTCCTCTAGCGTGCTGTTCATATTGTCATACACAGCTTGTTCAGTAGACACATATAGCTTCTGTTTGTTGGCAGTCGTGAGTAAGTTTCCCAATGTTTCACCTTCTTGATAGAGGGTCTCCGCATCGGCATCGTAAAGCACCAGTCGCCATTGGCAATTATAGGGCAGCTCGGAATAGGAGATGTCGCTATAAGCGCCATAGGTGGGTGATGCCGTATTGCTCTCGTGGTCGAGATTGACACCGAAGAACTGGTCTTGGTTGTATTGGGATTGTGAGGAGGGAATCTGCAGGGTATAGACATTATCGCCCAGGTCTGTCACCGTCCAGTAAGCATTCGAACTAAGGCTACCGTCCACGAAGCAGGCTGCGATGTCTTCACCCACCTGATTATCGCTCCATGTGCGGAAGAGGACCTTGCCACTCTTTCCAGTATCATTGGAATAGAGATAGTAGTTGCTGCCGCTGGAGCGGAACTGATAGCGCATCGGCTCTTGGCCTACGACAGCCTGCGTGCCCCAGGCCTCGCCCTTGGTGAGGAAGCGGCCTGTGCCCACATTGTACAAGTAGAAATCCTTGTTCGTGGCCAGTGCTGCAAAACTGCCGCGTGTGTGGTCGCGCATCTCCTTGATGATGCCGAAGACATTCCATGTTTCCGACTGTGCGAAATAGCTTCTGGTGCCTTGGGGAATATACAAGGTAGCAACGGAGAGGTCTATGTCAGCGAACAGGCTGTTGCCAACGATCATGCTTTGCGGCGCAGGATTCTTGACGGTGAAGTTAACCAGATTTGTGCAGCCGTCGAAGGTACCCTCTCCCAGCTCCTGCAAGCTACTTGGCAGGATAACATCCTTGAAAGCCTGACAGCCGCTGAAGGCGTGGCTGCCGATATGGAGGAGTCCATCGGGAAACGTGGGAGCGGCGAGGTTTTTACATCCCTCAAAGGCATTATCGCCGATTTCTTTGAGGTTGCTAGGTAATGTCAGTGTTCTCAATGCGGTGCAGTTCTTGAAAGCTCCGTCCTTGATGGATGTGAGCTTCTTAGGGAACTTGAGGGCTGAGAGGCGTGTGCAACCACTGAAAGCTTCCTCGCCAATGGTGGTAATCCCTGTGAAGTAGTAGAGCTCGTTGAAGGAAGAGATGTTTGCCCCTTGGAAGACGGTGCCGAGGTCGGTCACTGCGGCAGCTTCGCCATAGGAAAGGTTGCCATCGCCATTTGTGTCCCATCCGAGATCCTTAGCCACGCAGAGAGTTTTTACCGCTGGCTGCGCAAAGGAAATGGCCTTGTCCTTATGGTATGGCGGCTCGCAGCCGATGATAGCCGCTTGGCCGTATGTGAAACCGCTGCCGTCTTCGGAACCTCCAATGCCCTGTTGGCTGGGATTGAGGGCGGTGAGCAGGAAGTAGTCGTTGGAAGAACCTCCCCATCCCCAGTTGATATGGAAGCAGTGGTTGCCATCGTAGCCGTCACACACAAAGGCGTGACCAGAAGAATAGTCTTGATTATAGCCGCTGAGATAGACCACGCGCCCTGCCGCCAGCTCGTTGTAGATGAGGGCATCCCAGGTGGTCTCGTTGTAGTTATTACTTTGATCTACAAATCTGGCGTTACCACCATATCCAAAATAATTGTTCATTGCCTCGGCTACTTTGTAGGACTGTGCGCCTGAACCGCCGTTCTTGGAAAGGTTGTAGTCCATCTCTACAGCCACGCCACAATACTGCATCAGTCGTGCTACAGCTTCTTTCTGCAACTGGGTGGAGTTGCTGTTATAGCTGTTCTGCATATTCTTCCAGTCGATGGGTGAGCCGGCCGCAATACCGCTCACTGCAATCTTGAGCGCCTCCGTGGTATAACCGGGAATGTTGGCTTGTATCTCATCGACGGATTTCTCACGCTGATAGTACAGCACTTGTGCCATCGCGGTCGCCACGCACCCTGTGACGGTATATGTCCCGCTGTATTTCGGGCAATAAAGCCAATAGGGATCACCTTGGTTCCATCGGGTTGTCATCATCTCGTTAATCTTGGGATGCACAGGAGCCTTGGCGACGGTGAGCTCGGGGTGGGCCATCAGGTAGCGCACTTGCTCTTCCAATGCGTCGATGTGGTTACGCATATTGTCGGGCATTTGCTCATAGTCGAACTCGCCTTGGTCGGTATAGCCCAGCACCGATTCGATGCGGTCGTCAGCTGCCACAAGGACGAAACCTTCCTGTGTGCCTCTGTTAAAGGCATAGTAGGCTTCGGTGGTGCTTGGAGCCTGACGGCGGGGTGCAAGCTTCCTGGCGTTGGTCACAGGGATGAGCTTGCGGCTGCCAGGCTGTCCCGTGAGGTGGCGTTCTGCTTTTTGCATCGCTTGTTCGCGGGTGATAGGGTCGGCCTGTAGGGTGAGTGTCCCCAGCAGACATATGAGAATGAATGCGATAAGTTTGGTTGTACGCATAGCTTTATTATGGCGGCAAATGATGATTTTTACGGTGCAAAGTTATGAAAAACCTTGGTAGTGCAAGCATCTTTATTAAAAAAGTTGTAGTTTTGCACCTGAAAACGAACTTTTATAGCTCATGATTCACTATTCCAGACAAGAGGACCGTGCCAATTCGTGGAGTCATGCCGCCGGTATTCTGCTTGGTGTGGCCGTAGGGGCACTGTTTTTGTATTGGTGCTTCCGTGCGGATGATGAATGGGCCAGTTCGGCGGTGATTCTCTATCTTGTGGGGATGTTAGCTAGTTACATCACTTCCACCGTTTATCACGCTATCCCTGAGTCGTGGCCGTCGCGCCAGATATGGCGCCGTTTTGATCATGCCGCCATCTATTGGCACATCGCTGGCAGCTATTCACCCATTACACTTATCGCTATGCGCGATGTTGGCTGGTGGGGCTGGGGACTGTTCTGCTTCGTGTGGCTATGCGCCATTGCTGGCACGGTGGTCAGTTTCCTGAAGCTGAGTGAACACAGCTATATTGAAACAGCCTGCTTTGTGGTGATGGGGTTGTCATGTGTAGTTGCCTTTAAACCATTGATGGAGTGTGTGCAGCCCATTGCCATCGGTTGGCTGATTGCGGAGGGCGTGATGTATATCACTGGTGCTGTCATTTATGCCTTCTCGCCCAACCGTCCCTTTATGCACACTGTCTTCCATGGTTTTGTCCTTGCTGGTAGTGTCTGCCATATCGTGTGTGTGTGGAGTGTGTTGGAGCAATATCTATAGCCTTTCTTGTGCCGATATGAAAAAAGCCTTATGCATTGGGTGCATAAGGCTATGGCAGTGGAAGTATAAGATCTAGTAGATGGGTGCTAAACCGTGACGGGCTTGGCCTGGTGTGATGCCGAAACGTTTCTTGAAGGTTGCAGAGAAGTGGGATACGTTCTTGAAACCAACATCGAAGCAGGCATCGGAGACACGGCGACCGCGTTTGAGGAGGTCATAGGATGCGCGCAGACGACGATCCGTGAGCCATCGCTCGGGTGAAAGGTCACTCATTTTCTTGAAATCCCTCTTGAAGGTGGACAGACTGCGACCTGAGGAACGTGCAAATTCGCTCATAGACATATCACACCTGAAATTCTTCTCCATGAATTCTTTCAAGTCGATTTTCTGAGCCTGGGGCTTGTTGGATGTGGAGTCGGACATAGGTTGAGATAGTCTCTTTGGTGAATATTTTGTGATGTTTTGGTGTGGTTTTCCTCACCTTGCGCTGCAAAGGTACGCCATTCATATTCAAACGTATTTGTTTTACGGACCAATTTTGAAAAAGATGTTGTTTTTATGCTTAAAATCTTTACTTTAGGGACTTTTTAAGATAGTTTCAAGAAAAAAGCCATCAGAAAAAAGGCACATAATGACTTTTTCGTTACTTTTGCAGGTGAAAACAGACTATTTCTATTGTTTATGAAACGACGTTTTGCCTTTAAGATGTACCTCAAACCGGGTTTTGAGGATGAATACGAACGACGACATGCAGCCTTGTGGCCCGAATTAAAGAAGGGTATTCGCGAGGCGGGCGTGAGTAACTACAGTATTTATTGGGACCGTGATACAAATATCTTGTTCGGCTATCAGGAGATAGAGGGTGAACAAAGCTCACAGGATATGGGCGCTGATGAGGTGACGCAGCGCTGGTGGGCTTACATGAAGGATATAATGAAGACGAATATAGACAATTCGCCCGTTACTATTCCCCTGCGTGAGGTGTTCCACTTGGACTAGTTCTCTTGCAATTGTAGTTGGAATCGTAGTTCCTCGGCGTTAAAGGTAATGCCGGGGCCACTGAAGAAGTGCTGCAATGCTCCTGTCTTTGCCAGCATTTGAGGTGTGCCAATGACGAGTTGCTCAGGTTCCTCTCGTTGCATGAGCCATAGGCAGTCGGCAGTCTGTAGGGCCAGCTCTATATCGTGTGTGGAGAGGAAAATCGTCTTTTGCATTTCATGGGCTAGTCGGCGGAGCAGTAGCATTGTCTCGGCCTTAGAAGGGAAATCCAGGAAGGCGGTGGGCTCGTCCAGGAAGATGATGGGTGTCTGCTGTGCCAGTGCTTTGGCGATCATCACTTTCTGACGTTCACCATCGGAGAGTGTGTGCACCATACGATGTTGCAAGTGTTGAATACCGACCTGCTGAATGGCTTCATCGATGGCCGCGAGGTCGTCAGCCTGAAGGTTTCCCCAGAAATCTGTATAAGGACTGCGTCCCAAGCCAATCATCTCGCGCACGCGCATTCCTTTTATATTTGGACGCTCCGTAAGCACAACCCCCAGATGCTTGGCCAGTTCCTTGGTCGTGAAGAGGTGTAGGGGGCAACCGTTAAGGATGATGTCGCCGTCAAGAGGTGGTTGAAAGGCCGCGAGAGTGCGTAGGAGGGTGCTTTTGCCTGCGCCATTAGGTCCCAGAAGGCAGGTAAACTCACCTGCCTGTAAGGATGCAGTAATGTGGCGGGTCACCACGCGGTCACCCTTGCGTGTGCGGTAACCGGTGGTGAGCCCTTGAAGTAGGTATGTGACAGACATTTATTCGATATTTCTACAATAGGTAATACCGTAGCTGTCATAGAGCTTCATCATGTGGGGTAAGCGTGCCTTGAAGTCCTCAAAGTTCTTTTGGTCGGAGCGGCACCATTGCACCTCACTGATGGCATCGAGACGAGGCAAAAGCATGAAGAATACATGCTGCGGATAGGCCACATACTCTGTCCATAGGTTTACTTGAGGACCAAGGATGTATTGCTGTTCATCCTCGGCGAGATCCTCGGGAACCAACGGCTCAAAGGAATATACCTTCGAGACAGGAAGGTAACCGCCGATGGCATCAGGCTGGCGGAGATGGTCTTTCAGCTGGTAGTAGTCAATATAGCAGAAGGAGTTGGGACTCATGATAACGCGGTGGTGTTGCTTGGCAGCTTCAATGCCGCCTTTAATGCCGCGCCATGACATCACGATACCTCTTTCCGTTAATCCGCCTTCAAGCACTTCATCCCAACCTATCATGTCACGCCCACGCTCACGCAGGAATGCTTCCATCTCATGGTTGATATAGGTCTGCAGTTGGTCTTCGAGACTATGCTTACCGTCCTCCTGAAGTCCGAGTTCCTTGATCTTCGCCTGACACTTTTCGCATTGTTTCCAGCGGTTTTTGGGACATTCGTCGCCGCCAATATGAATATATTTTGAGGGGAATACGTTGCACAACTCACCTAGTACGGTTTTTAGGAATGTCATCGTCTCGGGGTTACCGGCACAGAGGACATCCCTTGATACTCCCCATTGTGGCCAGACAGGGTAGGGGCCGCCTGTGCAACCGAGGTTGGGATAAACGTGCAAAGCTCCCATCATGTGTCCAGGTAGGTCGATTTCAGGGATAATGTTGATGTAGCGCTCTGCGGCATAGTTGACCAGTTCACGGCACTGCTCCTGTGTGTAGTAGCCGCCATAGCGCTGGCCGTCATATACACCAGTATTGTGTCCCAAGACTGTCTGCTCGCGCACACTACCTTTCTTGGCCAGCTCAGGCAGTGCCTTGACTTCGAAGCGCCAGCCCTGATCCTCAGTGAGATGCCAATGCAACTGATTACATCCGTGCAAGGCCAGCATATCGACATAACACTTTAGAGTCTCCATAGAGAAGAAGTGGCGTGCGCAGTCCAGCATGGCACCACGATATTCGAAGCGGGGCTCGTCCTGAATCTTCGTGAAGGGGAAGTCAATTTTGCTTAACGATGCACGTTTATCGTTGATAGGGAGAGACTTGCGGAGCGTCTGGGCTGCGCGGAAGAAGCCGATGGGTTGGTGTGCTTGAATCAAGATGCCATTTTTATCGATGGTGATGGCATAGGCCTCCTGCTGTTGTGTCGTTAGGGCGGGAGCTTGTTTGCCTTTCTTGGCGTTCTTGGCGGTAGGCAGGCCTAGGCTAAAGCGAATGGCGGCCTTTTTGTCGGTCGGAGTCAGTGTCAGTTGCATCCCCGTGAGATCTTCAATCCATGTACGCAGGAACTGCACGTTACGCGCAATCTCTGGATTGCCGGCATCATAGGCGATACCCATCAGCGGCTTAAGGGAGAATACTTGTGTGGTATCCGTAACAACATTCTTGGGTAACGGAATGACACGATAATCAGCGTGTTGAGCCCATATGGAGAGGGATATAGATGACAGAAACAGAATAAGAATCTTTTTCATAGGGTTACGGTTTCTTGATATAGGTTAGTTTTAAAGGTTTTTCATCTGTTAGGTGTACAATCTCTTATTGCACTTCAACATAATCCGCATTTCCAATGCCAGGCTCTTCTTCCGGAGTGCTGCTGGGGAGCAAGAACAGGAATGAGACGACAAGCATGAAATCGATGATGACTTCGGCAAAAAATACACCTACGAAGAAGGCGCAGAGACCCAGAATAGAGATGCCGATCATCGTGAGCCCCATGAGGAATAGTTCCCAGAAATGTCCTTTCGTCATCTCCCAAGAACCTTTAATAGCCTCTCCGAAGGTAGCACCTTGGGTAGCTGCCAATAGGGGGGCATACCATAGGCGTACAGCCAGCCAGATACCAGGTAGGATGAGCAGGCAGCATCCCAGTGCAACGATGATGGCGTAGCAGACTTCTACACAGAAAAAGATGGCCAGTTGATTGAAATCGATTTTTAACGCTTCAGCTAACGAGTCGTAGGGCTTTCCATTACGGGTTGCGTTGACGTAAAAGTTCAGCACTAGGAACGACAGGTAGATGTTCAGTAGGAAGCCGATAAGTGCCGCGATATAGTTTGTTTGGATGGCTTCTTCGAGCAATTCCAACTGTGTGATCGGGTCTGTTGCGGAAAGTGCTTCCATAGCAGTGACGGGGTCAACCTTGACACCGATTCCACTTACGAAGGACGAAATAATAGTAATGAGTAGGAAGATGGGCCAGTGCTTCACGGCAAGGTCCCATGCGCGGGAGACGATGTCTCCGATCTCAATTTTTTTCATTTGTGGGTTTATTAAATTAATGAATGTGATGTTTGATCGTGGTAGCGGCGCGTTTCGGTTACGATAACATTTGCCAATGCCAGTAGTGAAATGAGATTAGGAATGGCCATGAGACCATTGAACAGGTCGGCTAAGTTCCATACGGCGGTGAGTTGCACTACTGCTCCGACAAAGACGACGCCGACATAAAGTATGCGGTATAGGACAAGGAATCGCTTACCACTGAGGTATTCGATGGCACGTTCGCCATAGTAGCTCCAACCGAGAATCGTAGAAAATGCGAAAGTGATGATGCCAAACGTCAGCAGAGGTGCACCGATGACGGGAATCTTGTCGAATGCCATCTTGGTAAGGGCACCACCGTTGCTATAGTCGATATCGGGATAGGCGATGATGCTGCTGACAAGTACGAGCCCTGTGAGGGCACAGATGACGACCGTGTCCCAAAAGGTGGCAGTTGATGAGACAAGAGCCTGACGTACTGGGTCTTTGGTCTTAGCCGCTGCAGCTACGATAGGCGCAGAACCCATGCCACTTTCATTTGAAAAGAGCCCTCGTGCGATGCCAAAGCGGGCTGTCATCATGATGGTTGTGCCCGCAAAGCCGCCTCCTGCCGCTTCGGGCGTGAAAGCACTGCGGCATATGAGACATAGGGCATCCCAGAGATAGGCTCCATTAACAACGAGGATAACGATGCAGCCAATGACATAGAGTGCTGCCATCAACGGCACAAAGGCGGTGCAGAAACGGGCGATACCATGCACTCCGAAGATAATGACAAGTCCAGCCATGAGCGCTATTCCCAACCCTGTCCAGACGGTGGGGATATGATAGGTTTCATAACAAAGCATAGAAATGGCGTTGCTCTGCACGCTATTGCCGATGCCGAACGAAGCTATCGCTGTGAGGATACAGAAGATAATAGCCATATTCTTCCATCCGAGGCCGCGTTCGAGTGCGTACATGGGCCCTCCGAGCATGGTCCCGTCGCTGGTTTTTACACGGTATTTCACCGCCAACAGCCCTTCGGAATATTTTGTGGCAATACCAAGCACGCCAGTAACCCAACACCACAACACAGCGCCTGGACCGCCTAGAGCCACAGCCGTTGCCACGCCAACGATATTGCCAGTGCCGATGGTGGCAGCCAGAGATGTGGCGAGGGTTCCGAACTGACTGATGTCCCCCTCGGTGGCGTTGTCGCGGGCGACAGAAAGACGGATGGCGTGGAAGATATGGCGCTGCGGGAAACGTAGGCGCACCGTCAGATAGAGATGCGTTCCCAGCAACAGCACAATCATAGGCCAGCCCCATAGCTGTGATGCCGCTTCTGCGATGAAGGAGTTTACGTTCATTTAAGCGTCGGCAAATATCTTGCCATCGTCCAGGGTGATAAGGAGTTTGTTATATTCGCAATGGAAATCATTCTTCAGGCGTTCCAGATAACGTTTGCACTCCCATTTGCACATGGGGAGGTCGTGAAGCAGATAGTTGCCACATGTCTCTGGCGTGGTGGCCGGGACTTTCGTTTGGGTGAGGATCCATTCCAAGCACTGGATGGTGATTGCCCGCATCTCCTGGATGGAATACTTCCCCGTCATCACGATATACATCCCAGTCAGGCAACCCATGGGGCCTACATAGACGACATCCTCTTTGACAGTAGAGTTGCGGAACCATGTCGCCATCAGGTGCTCTATACTATGCATGGCAGCTGGAGCGACAGCGGGCTCCTTATTAGGTTCTGTGATACGCAGGTCATACGTGGTGAAGCCCTTGTCCTGTCTTGAAATATAGATACCAGGTTTCAGCCTAGTATGGTCGATGGTGAAACTCTGAATTACTTCCATCTATGGGGTTAAGATTTGATTAAATGGTGAAAAAACTAATCTGCAAAATCTAATCTCGCAAACTGCGTGGGCAGGGCCGCAAGGAACTGGCGAGTGACCTCGAAGCTGTGGTCTGCCATCTCGTCCCAGAAATTGAGGTATTGTTGGATATGCTCATCGGTGCCAGGTGTATCACTGAGAATGCGGAAGCTCACAAAAGGAGTCTGTAGCAGGAAACAGGTCTGTGCAATAGCGCCGCTCTCCATATCTACTGCCAGGGCCTCAGGGAACTCTCCCTTGATGTTGTCCAGTTGTGTACGGTCGCTGATGAACTGGTCTCCAGAACAGATCAGCCCCGCGAAGACATGTTCCCCACGTGCCAACTCCACAAGCTCCTGTTCTGCACGGAAACGGGCGGGGAGGCCTTGCACCTGTCCATGTTCCTCGCCCGGGATGCTGACATCGTGGTAAGTCACTTCTGTACTCACTACCACATCCATCACCTTCAGGCTGGCATCAATACCTCCAGCGCATCCAGTAGATATGATGCAGTCAGGCGCATAGCGGCGAATGAGGGTGGTGGTACCTACGGCAGCGTTCACCTTTCCGATGCCGCATTGCAGCAGGATTAAGGTGTTGGCGCCGAGTTGTCCACAAACGAATGTATATCGCCCGTCTTGTTCCGTATGGGGGTTAGCAAGCATGGCCGTGAGCTGGTCATGCTCCTTGGCCATGGCTGAGAGAATACCAATTTTCATGTGATTGTTATGTGTTTTGTGATAAAAAAGAACGTTTAGATGGGGCAAAGATATAGAAAATCTATCAAAAAGAAGCTTAAATAGGGTAAACTTTCTACTCTAATACCAAAAAACTTGAACTTTAAACGATAAACAATAAACTTTTCCTTACCTTTGCGCCAGTCTAAAGACAGATGTGCCCTATGCTCCAAATACGCTGCAAGAACAATAATGTCACAAAGAGCTTCCCCGAAGGAACTTCTTTGTTGGAGGTCTATCGTGAATTTGCTGATGAACTTAACATGCCGTTTCCTGTGGTCTCTGCTAAAGTGAATAACGCCTCACAGGGACTGAAGTTTCGCTTATATCAGAATCGCGATGTGGAGTTTCTCGACGCGCGTTCGGGTTCGGGTCATCGAGTGTATGTGCGCTCCTTGTGCTTTGTGCTCTACAAGGCCACATGCGATGTCTTTCCCGGTAGTAAGCTCTTCATAGAACATCCCTTGTCACGAGGCTATTATTGTAATTTCAAGAAACGTGATGCAGATACCCTCACAGATGAGGATGTGCAGCGTATCCGGCAGCGAATGTTGGAGATTATTCAACAGGATGAACCTTTCCACCGTTTCGAGGCAACGACGGAGGAGGCGCTCCGCGTATTCCGCGAAAGGGGCTTTGCCGACAAAGTGAAACTGTTGGAAACGAGTGGGCAGAGCTATTTTGACTATTATATGCTGGGTGACACCGTGGATTACTACTATGGCCCGCTCGTGCCCTCGGCAGGCTATCTAAAGGTGTGGGGATTGGAGCATTATCAGGATGGACTTCTCTTGCGTGTCCCTGACAGAGAGAATTCCAACCGTCTTGCGCCCAAGATGGATCAGCCGAAGACCTATGCGATGTTCGCTGAAAAAGTGCGTTGGGACATTATTATGCGCCATTCTAATGCCGGCGATGTTAACAAAGCCATCCTCAAAGGACATGCCTCCGAACTTATTCAGGTCAGTGAGGCATTACAGGAGAAGAAGATTGTGAAGATTGCCGAGGAAATCGATGCGCGCTTCCACGATCCTGAAAGCTCCATCCGCCTTGTGCTCATCACAGGTCCTTCCAGTTCGGGTAAGACCACGTTCTGCAAACGTCTATGCATTCAGCTGTTGGCTTGTGGTCTGCGTCCGCTATCATTCTCCACCGATGACTATTTCGTCAATCGCGTAGATACACCTCTTCTACCCGATGGAAGCTATGATTTTGATAACATCAAATCCGTGGATTGCGACCTGCTGGAGGACCATCTTGCACGTCTCATGGCTGGCGAGCGCGTTGAGGTTCCCGAATATAACTTTGTCACTGGTAAACGTGAATACAATGGCAAACGTTTGAAGCTACAGAATGACAGCGTTCTGATTATTGAAGGTATCCATGCTTTAAACCCGCTACTCACAGAACGCATCCCTGATGCGATGAAGTTCAAGATCTTCGTATCTGCTCTTACCAATATCTCCCTCGATGATCACAACTGGATACCCACACAGGACAACCGCCTGCTACGTCGTATCATCCGTGACTATAACAAAGGCGCTTTCTCGGCTCAGGAAACCATCAGTCACTGGAAAAATGTCTGCGATGCCGAGGAGAAATGGATTCTGCCGTTTCAGGAGAATGCTGACGTGATGTTTAATTCTGCCTTGAATATCGAGTTCGCGGTTTTGCGAACTCATGCGGAAATCATTTTGGCTTCAGTACCACGGAACTGCTCGGAGTATAGTGAAGCGCACCGTCTTTTGAAGTTCATCCACTACTTCATTCCCATCTCTGACAAGGAGATTCCCCCCACATCCATTATGCGTGAGTTCGTCGGTGGCTCGGTCTTCAAGTATTAAGCAGTAGCGAGGAGCTTTTCCACCTCTGTTTTGCACGAACCCATCAACCATTTAGGCGTAGAAGTTGCCCCGCAAATGCCGATGGAAAGGGGATGTGTGTCTTCATGGGCTACGAAAAAAAGCAACATATGGATGAGCTCAGTATGCTGTGCAATCTCTGAGGGGTGCTCTATCATAAAGGAACGCGCGTTCGCGCGCGAGCATTCCTGAAAAAGTGCATGCCCATTGCTGCTCTTGTGTCCGCACACGAAAAGTATGATATCGTGTTGCATGGCAAAATCACGGATGTGTGGGATACGGTTGGCAACCTGCCGACATATGGTGTCGTAGTACGTAAACGTGGCAGATGGTGTGATGTGTTGCTGGATGTATTCCACTACTTGTCGGAAACCTTCAAGTGATTTGGTGGTTTGACTATAGAGGGCAATGTCGCGTTGGAAATCCAGACACTTGGCCTCCTCGGGTGTCTCAATGACAATGGCTGTGCCTTCCGTCTGTCCTACTAATCCTAACACCTCGGCGTGCCCGCGCTTGCCGAAAATCACGATTTGCTTGTGGTGGCCTGAATCAGCATCGTATTCACGCTTAATGCGCTCTTGTAGGTGTAGCACCACGGGACAGGTGGCATCGATGAGGTGGATGTTGTTCTGTCGGGCCCGTTCGTATGTGGAGGGTGGTTCGCCATGTGCGCGTAACAGGACGCTCGCATCCTGCAGGGTGGCAAGTCGCTTGTGGTCGATAGTAATGAGGCCTGCAGCACACAGACGCTCTACCTCGCGGTCGTTGTGAACGATATCACCGAGGCAGTAAAGGGGCTGCCCTTTCTGCAACTCCTCCTCAGCTTTGCCGATGGCGCGTGTCACACCAAAGCAAAACCCTGAGCCGGTGTCAATCTCGATGGTCAAGAAGTTCTCTCTTTAAAGCGGTCCAAAAGCCACTGCTTTTGTTCGGGGATGGTCATGTGGCTATTATCAAGGACGAGGGCATCTGGAGCTTGGCGTAGCGGGGCTACGGCGCGTGTGGAATCGATGTGGTCGCGTTCGCGTAGGTTTTCCAGCACAGCCTGGAAGTTAGGTCTCTCCCCCTTTGCTACCAACTCGTCATAACGACGTTGTGCACGAATCTCGTCGGATGCCGTCACGAAGATTTTCAGTTCCGCATTGGGGAACACGGCAGTGCCGATGTCACGGCCATCCATCACAATGCCGCCCTCATGTCCCATTGCCTGCTGTTGGGCTGTCATCGCTGCACGCACGAAAGGTAGGGCCGCCACGGGGCTGACGTGTGAGGACACTTCCATCGTGCGGATGTCACGTTCCACGCAGACCCCATTCAAATAGGCATCGGGACGCCCTGTCTCAGCATTCATCTTGAAGGATACATGTATTTCAGACATTCGACGCTCCAACTCGTCAACTTGGATGCTGCCATCAGGGTTGATGAGGCCTTGCTGGAGGCAGAATAGTGTACAGCAACGATACATGGCACCGCTGTCGATGTAAATATAGCCAATCTCGCGTGCCAAATCCTTGGCCATTGTGCTCTTGCCGCACGAGCTGTGGCCATCGATGGCTATTGTGATTTTATTCATTTGTATATTTTTGATTTCTATATGTGTATAAAATTGTAAGTTAGAGATGGTATTGTGCTGTAATCATGAAGGCTGGCATAGAAACATGGTACTTGGCGTACGTGAGGCCAAGGCTGAACTTCTTTACATTGATACCAGCGCCAAACGACAGCCCAGCCGCATGGCTGCTGCCAGCTGCTTTCAGTTCGTAAGCGCGACGGAAGTTGTATCCTGCAGAGATATAAAAGAGGTCCATAGGTGTGATGTCGAGTCCTATGATGAGGTGGTTGGTGAAGATGCGACCCGTAGATAACTCCTCTCCGGCCGTATAATAATCCTTGGTACGCCAGCGGGATAGGTCAACAAATGATATAGAGAGCCGAATAGGGGCCTTGGCCAATTGTTGGGTAAAACCGATACGCAGGTCAAAAGGCAAGCGCTCATGGTGGTCACCGAAGGCTTTTACCTGGCCGCCCAGATTGGCGGCCACGGCGGAGATGTACAGTCCGATATCTTCGTTCCAATAGTTCACGCCCAAATCTGCAGCTAACCCGATGGATGAGTAGCTGCCGTATTTAGAATAGATGAACTTTCCGGTGACGCCGCCCGATAGGTGTTCTGTGAGCGCATAGGTGTATCCACCGCTGATGGCCATGTCCAAGGCTGAATAGCTCCCCAGTTCCACTTCTTCGACAGAGAATTCGCGCATGGAACCATAGCCCAGGAACTGCGCGCCGACGCCCCAGGAACCGCGCTCGCCATGGGACATCACCCACGATGCATTGCCCGCCTTGCAACCTTGCATGTAAGTGAGAAAGCTAAGGTTGATGCTCTTGTCGCTCACATTGGCCATGAGTGCTGGGTTTTGAAACAGTAGCGAGGCATCATCGTCGGGGATAGAGATATTGAACCCGCCTAGGGCCATGGCATGAGCCGATGTCGGTAATTTCAGAAAATGAAACACCGAGGAACTCTCACTTTGAGCCCCTGCTGATGACCATCCGCAGGCACAAAGTAACACGATCAATATTTTTTTGATGCTCATGTCTTGGTTTTGCGTACAAAGATACGCATTATTTACTAAAGATAACGTAAAGAATGGTCGTTTTAGGGTGTAAAGACCCCGTTTTTTAATAAAAAAAGCCACTTGAAGCGAAAAAAATGGCAGAAAGAGATTCTTGTATCAGAAAAATGTGCTACTTTTGTGGCGCGTGACACGTGAATTGTGTCCATTTACCTTCGCAAATAAATAAAGCTCAATAATCTCTATGGAAGAAATTAAATCAATGACCGATGAACTGCGTAGCCAACGTGGTACAAGCCTTTTGCTGGGTTATGTCCTGACGCTTGCAGTGATGTTCGTGGCTTTTGAGTACACGACCCGTGATATCAAGTATGACGAACTGGAGCCCATCTATGAGAGCGCGTTTGAGGAGGACATGATTCCTATCACTACGCAGAAGGAACAGATGGCTCCCCCGCCCGCAGCTGCTCCCAAGGTGGCAGAAATCCTGAACATCGTGGATGATGAGACGGAGTTGGCCGAAGAAGAGGTGCAGACCTCCGAGGAAGTCAATCAGGCAATTTCCACAGTGACGGGTACGGGTGCTCCCACGGCTGTCGTAGCAGCTCCTGTAGGTCCCGTACGTGAAGAGGGCGATGATGACCGCATCTTCGAGGTTGTAGAGGAGAACGCTATGTTCCCTGGTGGCGATCAGGCCTGCTATGACTGGCTTGCTAAGCATATCAAGTACCCGGCAATTGCTCAGGAACAGGGTATTCAAGGTCGTGTGTTTGTACAGTTCGTGGTGAACAAGGACGGTTCCATCGTGGATGTGAAGGTGCTGCGTTCCCCGGATCCTTCACTTTCGAAGGAAGCTGAGCGTGTGGTCAAGGAAATGCCGAAGTGGAAGCCCGCCCGTCAGGGTAACAAGCCCGTACGTTCGCGTTTCAACCTGCCCGTCATGTTCCGTCTGCAATAATTACACCTTATTATATATTATATAAAGAGGCTGCGCCTAAAGAAGCGGAGCCTCTTTTTCAGTCAATCAAGGAATAAAGATATTTACAGGACTTATGAAGACCTTTCAAGAGACCCTCGAGTACTTTAATCAAGCACTGGCCAACCTGTCCTTGGACCGACAGCCGGAGGGGTTGTATAAACCTGTGAAATACGAGCTTTCACTGGGCGGAAAGCGTATCCGTCCTGTTTTGCTGCTGATGGCGTATCAACTCTATCGCGATGACATGGAGCGCGTACTTCCCGCCGCTTTGGGGTTGGAGATGTACCACAACTATACCCTTCTGCATGATGATGTTATGGACAAGGCTGATATGCGTCGTGGCAAGCCTACGGTGCATAAAGTGTGGGATGAGAACACAGCCATCCTCTCAGGCGATGCCATGCTTGTGCTGGCCTACCAACTGATGGGGCAGGCGAGTGCCGAGCACCTGAAGGCGGTCCTTGACTTGTTTACAACGACGGCCTTGGAGATTGGTGAAGGGCAGCAGTATGATATGGATTTCGAGCGCCGCATGGATGTGTGCGAGGAGGAGTATATAGAGATGATACGCTTGAAGACCTCGGTGCTCTTGGCGTGTGCCTTGAAGTTAGGTGCTCTCCAGGCCGATGCGCCTGCTGCGGATGCAGACCTCTTGTATCGTTTCGGCGAGAATATAGGCCTTGCGTTCCAACTGCAGGACGACTTGTTGGATGTCTATGGGGATCCCAAAACGTTTGGTAAGAATATCGGTGGCGATATCCTCGAAGGAAAGAAGACCTTTATGCTCATTAATGCCCTGCGATTGGCCAATAGTGCGCAGCGCGCAGCCCTGGAGCAGTGGCTTTCCACCGAGGTCTGCACGCCTGAGGCTGCTCGCGAAAAGATTGCCGCTGTGACAGCCCTCTACAACGAGATTGGTATCCGGCAGCTGGCCGAAGCGAGAATCAAGAACTATTTTGATGCCGCTTTCGAGCAGTTGGATGCTGTTACACTCCCTGCAGAGCGCAAGGAACCGCTCCGCACCCTTGCCCTTTCACTGTTTGGAAGGAAATATTGAACATTCTTCATTCCTCATCCCCCCTCATTTTTTCACTTTTCATTGTTCATCGACACCCATAGCCACCTTTATGACGAAGCCTTTGACAGCGACAGAGACGACGTCATTTCACGTGCTCGCCAGGCGGGCGCGATCAAGGTGTTTCTGCCAAATATCAATGCAGCTACCGTGGAACCTATGCTCTCATTGGCGCAGCAGGCTCCGGGATACCTATATCCCATGATAGGACTGCACCCTGAGGACGTCGGTGACGATTGGAGCGCAGTGCTTGATGATATGGAGGCGTTGCTTACTGCGCCCGAGCACCCGTTTATTGCCGTGGGCGAGGTCGGACTTGACTACTATTGGGATCGCTCGCGGAATGAAGAGCAACAGCAGGTCTTCGCCCGCCAGATTGACTGGGCCGTCCGCTATCATCTGCCCCTCATGATACATTCACGCAAGGCACATCGCGAGCTCGTGACAATTCTGAAAAAAGCCCACACCCCTCAATCCTTAACCGGTTGCTTTCACTGTTTTAGTGGCAGTGAAGAGGTCGCGGAGGAGTTGCTTGCGACATTCCCCGGTTTCATGCTCGGCATCGGTGGCGTGCTGACTTTCAAGAATAGCCATCTCGCTGAGGTGTTGCATCATGTCGTACCGCTCTCACGAATCGTGTTGGAGACCGATGCCCCTTATCTGGCCCCTGCTCCCCATCGCGGAAAGCGCAATGAAACAGCCTTTATCCCCTATATTATCAATCGCCTGTCAGACATCTATGGCGTAAGTGCCGAGGAAGTAGCAGCTGAAACGACGCAAAACGCCCTTAACACCTTCCCAAAATGCCAATAAAGTGTACTTTCGAGGTGAAAAAGCAGGAAAAAAGCCCTCCGAAGTAAATTTTTTGCAGGAAAATGTTGAGGCTTCAAGAAAAAAAAGATATTTTTGTCCCGAATTAGCGATATAGTAAGACATCAAATAACAAATTCATTCATCATTAAATCAAAAACAAAATGAAAAAGTATTTTGCAATTGTTGCAATGGTGGCTGCCTTCTCCTTTGGCATGACACCCTCCGTAATGGCTCAGGACGAAGTAGCTGAAGAGGCTGCTGCCGAGCAGGTTGATTCCGTAGCTGAAGAGGCTGTTGACAGTGTTGCCGAAGAGGCTGCTCCCGCTGTAGAAGAGGCTGTGGCTCCCGTTGAGGAGGAAGAAGGTCTGCACAAGACCCTGAAGACCAAGTTCATCGAAGGTGACGCCGGCTTCATGAGCCTCGTATCTATCGCCCTCGTGCTGGGTCTTGCTTTCTGCATTGAGCGCGTGATTTATCTGACCCTTGCTCAGGTGAACACCCGTAAGTTCATGGCCACTCTCGCAGAGAAGGTAAAGGCCAACAAGGTTGAAGAGGCTATCGAATATTGCGCTGGCACTCGCGGCCCCGTGGCTCAGGTCTCCAAGAAGGCTTTGCAGTGCTTGGCCAGTGAGGATCAGAACGACATCGCCACCATCGAGCGCAGTATCAATATCGAAGCTGAGGTACAGGGTGCTTACCTTGAGGAGAACTGCTCCTGGATTACCCTGTTCATCGCCATGGCTCCGTCACTCGGCTTCCTCGGCACTGTGATTGGTATGGTGCAGGCATTCGATGATATCGAGCGTGCAGGTGATATCAGCCCGACCGTCGTTGCCGGTGGTATGAAGGTCGCTCTTATCACTACCATCTTCGGTATCGTGGTTGCACTGATTCTGCAGGTGTTCTATAACTACGTCCTCAGCCGCGTGGAGGCTCTGAATTCCAACATGGAAGAGGCCGCTATGAGCCTGCTCGATATGTGCGTGAAGTCCCCGAAGTGCAAGAAGTAAGTTAATTTGACGATTTCACTATTTCACCATTTCACCTCATTCACGGGTGTGAACAGTGAAGCTAAATCGTACATCGTAAAATCGTAAAATCGTAAAATTAAACTATGAAACTCGAGAAACTGTCAAATATTGCGTTGTACTCCTGCATCGGTGTCGGTGTGTTGTGTTTCCTTCTGTTCTTCCTGATCGATTACAACAACATGGACTTCGACGGTGTGCACGTATCTCCAGCACTCACGGATCTCGTACTGATCCTGATGTACTTGCTGTTTTTCGTCACGGCAGGCCTCACCGTGTGGAGCCTCGTTCGTGGTGCTACCATCAACTCCGGCAACACCGGTCCTAACCCCACGGGTATCCCCAGCGGTAAGATTACGCTGTGCACTTGGGGCACTGTCATCGTAGCTCTCATCATCGGTGTCATCTCCGGTCTGGGTGAGGAAGCTTACACTACAGTGTCTGGTGTCACCACTTCTGGCGGTATGGTTACGGTTGTTGACATGTGGCTGCTCACCATCTACATCCTTGCTGTCATTGCAGTTGTGGCTGTCGTTATCAGCATGAGCGGCTATCTCACCAAGAGTGCAACTCCGAAAGAGTAATCCCATTGGACGATTGGACAATTTACAATTTGACAATTCGTTGTTGAATTGTAGATTGTCAAATCGGAAGAAAATTGTAAAATTGTAAATCGTAAAATTGTCCAATTAAACTATGGCAAGAAAGAAGAAGAAAGTGCCTGGGTTGAACTCCAGTTCAACGGCGGACATCTCTTTCATCCTGCTGATCTTCTTCCTGGTGACCACCTCTATGGACACCGATATGGGTCTGGCTCGCCGTCTCCCGCAGCCGCCCGAGCCCAATCAGGAAGATGCACAGATTGACGTGAAGGAGCGCAATGTGCTCAATGTGCGTCTCAACGCTGCCGGTTATCTGATGTGCAATCATGACTTCATCGATATCGGTCAGCTGCGTGCCCGCGCCAAGGAGTTCATTGAGAACCGCGCCAACTCGCCCAAGCTCCCCGAGAAGCACGCCAAGGTCATCGACCTGCTCGGTACATGCTATGTCACCGACAAGCATGTCATCTCCGTGCAGACCGACCGCGGTACGCCCTATAACATCTATTTCCAGGTACAGAACGAATTGGTAGCCGCCTACAACGAGCTGCGCGACGACTTGGCCATCGCCAAGTTCGGTCACCCTTATGCTCGTTGCTCAGAGGATGAGCAGGTTGCTATCCGCACGTACTATCCCCAGAAAATCTCTGAGGCTGAACCCAAAAACTATGGAGGAAACTAATCATGGCTAAAAAACAAGGAAAAAGAGAAATGCCGGAGATGAACACCTCATCTCTCCCCGACTTGATCTTCACCATCCTGTTCTTCTTCATGATCGTTACCACCATGCGTGAGGTGACGCTGAAGGTGAAGTTCACCGTTCCTTCCGGTACGGAACTCGAGAAGCTGGAGAAGAAGTCCTGCGTGTCGTTCATCTATGTCGGTCCTCCCACCGACCAGCTTCGCGCACAGATGGGTAGCGGTACCCGTATTCAGCTTAACGACCGCTATGCCGAGCCGCGTGAGGTGATGGACTTCGTGGCGCAGGAGCGTACGACGATGCCTGACCCTGCCTCGCAGGTGATGTCCATGAAGATCGACCAGCACACCCAGATGGGTATCATTACAGATATCAAAGAAGTGCTGCGTAAATCGTGGGCATTGAAGATTAACTACTCTGCAACACGCAGAAACTAATAAACATGATAGAAGATGGCCGCCTGCGGGCGGCCATTTTTTTATGCCTGCGGCCAGTTCACGAGATAGACTTTTTCTGTGGCACGCGTGAGCGCTGTGTAGAGCCAGCGGAAGTAGTCGGGTGAGAGCATCTCCTCCGTCATGTAGCCTTGGTCTATGAACACGCGCTGCCACTGTCCTCCCTGCGCCTTATGGCAGGTGACGGCATAGGCGTACTTGATCTGTAGGGCGTTGAAGAATTGGTCTTCCTTCACGGCCTTCATGCGGTCGCGCTTGTTGCGTTTCTCAGGGTAGTCGTCCCACACGTGTTGGAACAGCGTCTCCTGCTGTTGGCGCGTGAGGGCAGGCGCCTCGCTGGTGAGCGTATCGAGGATGGCGGTAGCGTCCACTTCCATGTTGTCGTAGTCGGGAAAGCGCAGCGTGACATCCACGAAGCGGAAGCCGTGCTGCTCGCGTTCGTTGCGATAGCGTTGGATGATGGCCACATCGCCGTTGGCGATGAAATCCATCGTGATCCGTTCCTCCTCGCTCTCCGTCACACCCTCGGGCTTCACCCAGTGGTAGTTGTTCTTCACGACCATCAGCTGGTCGCCGCCCGTCAGCTCCTCCTCATAACAGAGAATGCGCCCTCGGATGCCTTGGTTGTAGGCGTTGGCACGTTTGTTGGAGCGCGTGATGACGATTGTCTGGTCTGTGCCGCAGCGGTAGTATGAGTCTTCCAGCGCCTCGATGAGCTCATCGCCGGGCATCACGCAGATATCAGGAAAGCCTGTCACTCGCAGGTGTGGGAAGGCATACACTTCCTCATCCGTAATGAGCTGCCGCAGCATCGTGGCATTCCACAGGATGCCGCTGTCCGACAACTGACGCACCACCTGCGTGAGCGTGATCTGCTGCACCTCCAGACCGTAGCCTGCCAGGAAGTCAGGCTCCAGGGCCGGGCTGAGTTCCTCGCCGACGGGTGGCAGCTGCGCCGTATCGCCCACCAGCATCAGCCGGCAGCCTTCGCCGGAATAGACGAACTGAATCAGGTCATCCAGCAGGTGTCCCGTGCCGAAGACACTGCCGTTGAGCCCTTCGTTGCTGATCATCGAGGCTTCGTCCACGATGAACAGCGTGTGCTTGAGCAGGTTGACATTCTGTGTGAAGTCCGCCATATCGCCCGTAAACGTGCGTTGGCGATAGATGCGTTTATGGATGGTGTAGGCCGTGTGGCTGGCGTTCAAAGCAAAGACCTTGGCAGCCCGCCCCGTCGGAGCCATCAGCACGGTGCGCTGTTGCAGGGCGTCCATACACTTGACGAGGGCACCCACGAGCGATGTTTTTCCCGTGCCTGCATAGCCTCTCAGCACGAACACCGCGTCACGTTGTTGTGCAAACAAGAAGTCTGCCATCATGCTGACGGCATTTTCTTGCTCTTCGGTGGGTTGAAACCCGAATTTCTCGAGGATGAACCCCCTCATTTGGTCTTTTATTGTCATTGAAAGCGAAAAAAATCAATGAAGATGCGGTGTATTCAAATAATTCTTGCTACTTTTGCGATGCAAATATAAACAAAAAGCTTCATATACGCGTTATGAAAAAGATTTTTAATGCACTTTTAGCACTTTGTGTCATTGGGTTGCTCTTCATCTGCTGGCGTAGCATCCAGGATGACATCGACTTCCAGAAGGAAGTGACCGTTCGTGAAAACGCCGTCAAGGCCCGCCTGCTTCAGATCAAGGACGCTGAGGAGGAGTACAAGCTCCAGAGCCCCGAGGCCGCCTACTGCGACAGCCTGTGGAAACTCGTTGAATTCGTGCGTAACGGCCGTATTCCTAAGATCGTCAAGGAAGGAACTCTCACCGATGAACAGATGGAGAAGGGTCTCACCGAGGCGAAGGCTGCTGCCATCGTGAATAGTGGCGATGCTGCTGCTATTGCAGCCAACGGCCTGCAGGGCTTCCGTCGCGACACCACATGGGTGAACCTCTGCGACTCCCTCTTCGGCCCCGACTTCGACCCCGACAGCCTGCGCTATATTCCTTATGCTCAGGGTGACACCTTCCAGCTGAACACGTTCCTGACCATCACGCGCTCTGGTACCACTCAGTATGTCATGGAGTGCTGCGCTCCCGATGCATCCTTCCTCAAGGGCATGGGTCGCAATGGTGACCGCCTCATCGTCAACCGCCGTCAGCTGGCCGACGATATGGGCAACTATCCTGGTTTGAAGATTGGTGACCTCAGCAACTGGAACAACAATGCCGGCAACTGGGAATAAATCCTATCATCCGCTAAGTTTATCCATCCGCATACACGCGGATGGATTTTCTTTTTTCGTCTGTGACCCGCAGACGAGTAGCCTCGTACGCGGCGAGCATTTCCGCACCACGGACAATGAGTCTATGGCCCAGCAGCTGGCCCAGCAACTGAGCCGCCCCGACTATTTCAACCATCAGATTGACCAGACCTACGTGCTGTTGTGCTCCCCCGCCACGCGTGTACCGCTGGAGGAATTCCATCGCGATGAGGCTGCCGCGCTCTATGCCCAAGTCTTTGCCTCGCAGAATATCGATGAGTTGCGCGTGGCCTACACCATTCAACCCCAGTTGGAGTCGGTGGAGATCTATGCCATCCCCCGTGAGATCGAGGAAGCCATCCTCCAGTACTATCCCACGGCGCGCCTGTTCGCGTCGCGTGCCATGCTGATGGAGCGCCTCCTCCACTTTGATGAAGACTATCGCCAGGGAAAAGCCCGCTACCTCTACATGTGTCCTGAGGAGAAAGGCTTCTCGCTGTTCGCCTTTGAGAACGGACACCTTTGGCTTGCCAACACCTTCCTCTCCGACCATCTCATCGATACGCTTTACTACACGCTGAATATCTGGCAGACATTAGGATTCGACAACCACAACGACCATCTGGTGCTTTGCTATCAGTCGGCATCCGAAGCCGAACCTCTGCGCAAGGCGTTGGCGGAGTATGTCGTCAATGTACAGACAGCCCTCCATAACGACATCTTCCCCAATGTGCCTCTGGCCCATGAGAAGCAGGTGCCGGCAGACTTGAAGGCGTTGCTGCTAAATAGACTGTAGGAGTTGAGGGTAAGGGTTTAAGGAGTTCGAGGGACTCTTACCGAAAGAATGAGAAGTTGACGCTACCGTAAGCGCGATGCCCGATGAAATGGGGGTGTTGCGAGAAATCCTGTGTCTTGCCGTGCTCCAGAACAAAGAGCCCCTCTGGATGGAGGATTGATGAGTCATTAAAGATGAAGTCAGGCAGCTGCTCCAGCTGGGGCAAGGCATAGGGAGGATCGGCAAAGATGAAGTCATAGGAGCCTGGGGCTTTCTTGAGGAAACGAAGGACATCGGCACGCAGGAGCGTGACATCGTCCTCAGCCTTCAGCTGGCGCAGGAACTGACGGATGAAGGAGATATGCTGTGGATCGAGTTCTACTGCCGTCACATGAGCGCAGCCACGCGAGAGAAGTTCCAGCGTGATGCTGCCCGTTCCGGCAAAGAGGTCGAGTGCCTGTGGAGCATCCTCCTCGAAATCGATATACGAGCGCAGGACATTGAACAGGTTCTCCTTGGCAAAGTCCGTTGTGGGACGTGCCTTGAAGCTTCGCGGCACATCAAAATGCCGCCCTCTGTATTTCCCTGCTACTACTCGCATTCTCTTGAACTCTTGAACTCTTGAACTCTTGAACCCTTGAACTTTTGAACTCTTGAACCCTTGAACTTTTGAACCCTTGAACCCTTGAACTTTTGAACTCTTGAACCCTTGAACTTTTGAACTCTTGAACCCTTTAAACCTTTACGCACGAGCGTACTCCACGAACGTATATTCAAACGCATGGCGCTCATCTGCGTCGTGGCATTCTTCTGCTGTGACCTTCCATTCGTCGGGGTCCAGCGGTGGGAAGAACACATCGGCCACTGCGGGCGTGTCGTGAACCAGTGTCAGTTGCAGCTTATCGGCATAGGGCAGCGCTTCGGCATACACGCTGGCACCGCCAATCACGAAGACCTCCTCGTCGGGCGCGCAGGCTGCCAAGGCCTTTTCCAGCGAAGCGAAAACCTCGACGTTTTCTGCGGTGAAATCGGCATTTCTTGTCAGTACGATGTTCCTGCGGTTGGGCAGCGCCCCCTTGGGTAGCGACTCAAACGTCTTGCGGCCCATCACGATGGTGTGCCCCGTCGTCAACGCCTTAAACCGCTTCAGGTCGTTGGGCAGCCAGTACAGTAATTTATTCTGGAATCCGATGGCCCCGTTCTCTGCCACCGCCGCTATGAGTGTCAGCATTGTCTTTAAACCTTAAACTTTAAACTTAAAACAGCACTTCACACCGCCACCTCCGCTTTAATATGTGGCCACGGATCGTACCCTTCGAGTTGGAAGTCCTCGTAGCGGAAGGCGAAGAGGTCTTTCACGTCGGAATTGATCACCATGCGGGGTAGGGGACGTGGTGTGCGCGTCAGCTGCAGCTGTGCCTGCTCGATATGGTTCAGGTACAGGTGCGTGTCGCCCGTCGTATGAATGAAATCCCCCGCTTCGAGCCCCGTCACCTGTGCCATCATCTGCAGCAGCAGGGCGTAGCTGGCGATGTTGAAGGGCACACCCAGGAACGTGTCTGCCGAACGCTGGTAGAGCTGCAGGCTCAGCTTGCCGTCGGCGACATAGAACTGGAACAGGCAGTGGCAGGGCGGCAGCGCCATCTGATCCACCTCCGCCACGTTCCATGCCGACACCATCATGCGTCGCGAGTCTGGGTGGTGTTTGATGAGCTCCACCACGTTGGCAATCTGGTCGATGGTGCCGCCGTTGTAGTCCGGCCACGAGCGCCACTGGTGCCCATACACAGGCCCCAAATCGCCGTTTTCATCGGCCCATTCGTCCCATATCGTCACCTTGTTGTCGTGGAGATACTGGATATTCGTGTCCCCCTTGAGGAACCACAGCAGCTCATGGATGATGCTGCGCAGGTGCAGCTTCTTGGTCGTCAGCAGGGGGAACCCGTCCGCCATGTGGAACCGCATCTGATGTCCGAACACACTCTTCGTGCCCGTGCCCGTGCGATCCGTCTTCACAGCACCCTCATCGAGGATGCGCTGTAATAAATCGAGATATTGCTTCATTGTTCTGTTGTTTTCGGGTGCAAAGATACAACTATAAATTAAAAATGAAAAATTAAAAGATAAAAATGAATGAAAAATGAAAAATGGAGATGATGGTCTTCTTCTTTTTTAATTTATAGTTGTACCTTTGCGGCATCAAAAGACGAAATCATCCATTTGGATCCATGTTTATCGACGACATACCGGCTGATTTAATTCTGTTTTTCATCCTCTACGGCATCACGGGCATTGTGCCGCTCACAGCGGCCCTCTACCTGCTGCTGCGGCGTGGCAATGCCATTGCGCCAGGCGTCACACCGCCGCTGCGCTTGCGCCGTTGGGCGGCAGCGTTCTTTGTCGTGGCAGCTTTGGGGCACGTCTGGTGGCTGTTGTTCTACTTCTATTCCCGTGACATGCATTCTGTGGCTTACCTGCTGGTTGTCGCGTTTGATTTCGTAGGGATGGTGGTTACAATCGCCGGCACGATGCTGTCCATGCTTCAGGACAGGCGGCGACCCATCTGGCCCGCTTTTGTGGCCATGCTGCTCTTTTTGGTGCTGGGGGTATTAGAAAGGCTTTATCCCGAAGGGTCTTTCATGGACATTGCCATCGCATACAACCTGGTGCTCTATGTGTTGTCCTTCATCTATATGGTATTCGCCGTCAGGCGCTACGGGCGTTGGCTGAACGACAACTATGCCGACTTGGAGAATAAAAGGGTGTGGCTGAGCCAGGCGGTGTCGCTCGCCTTCGTGCTGTTATTTGTTCTCTATGTGCTCGTTGACACCAACACGAACCTGATATTCCTCTTACATGCTGTTGAACTGCTGTTCTTCGGTCTCCTGCTGTGGCGCGTGGAGACGTTGCCACAACTGGAGGACAAGACACAAACGGAAACGCAATCTGCTCCTCTCGCCCACGGGAAAGGGGCGGGGGAAGGCACCGTTGACCTCGATTACATGAGCGGTTTGTTACAGCAGCACTGCGTAGCCCCTCAGCTCTACCTGCAACACGACCTGTCCCTGCATCAGCTAGCCCATGCCATTGGCACCAACCGCAGCTATCTCAGCCAGTATTTCTCGCGTCAGGGCATCACTTACAACACCTATATCAACAACCTGCGTATCAACCATTTCATCAGTCGCTATCAAGAACTCGCCGCTGCCGGACAGCCCATCGTAGCGCAGCAGCTGGCCAGCGAAAGTGGCTACCGCAGCTACAGCACTTTCAGTCTGGCCTTCAAACAGCGCACAGGACAGTCTGTGACGGCTTGGATGCGCGACTAAGGGTTAGCATGTTGTTCTTTTGCCTATTTCATCGGGAAAATGGCGGACGGACATCGGAGTCTCGCCAATCCACACGATGGGCAACACCGCCATCGAATAATTGGAAGAAAAAACGGTTGCAGAGTTTCAAAATCTGCAATCCACTTTCAAAATATACAAAAATTACAATGAAGAGTCCTCGAAGCGCGCTGCTTCGGAGACTTTTTTCTATTTTTGCGCAGAAAACAACTCAAAACACCATCAATGAATATGAAAAGGAAAGTTTTATTCATGATTGCCCTGCTGTGCGCGGTCGCACAAGGGGCATGGGCGCAGGACAGTTGGGAGGAGGTCTATCAACAGACGGGGACCACCTCGGACAAATGGACGGCCATTAATGCGGGCTCCACGACGGGGCAGACGCTGGGTAGTGCAGGTAGCACGACGTACTGTTACGCCGGTGGCGACCTCCGTTTCACCAACAGCAATGCTGGCGGTAGCGGCCTGACCATCCAGGGCACGGTGTATCTCTACGTGCCTCAGGGCGTGACCCTCACCTGCATCGGTGCCAATGCCAACGGACAGACGGGCGCAGGTGCCGGCATCGAGTTGGCAGCGGGCAACACCCTCTACCTCTTCGGCGGTGGCACGGTGAATGCCATGGGCGGCAATGCTGCCAACGGCGGCAATGGCGGCAACGGTGGTAACGCAGAATGTACCTATGATGAGTCTATCCTCGGTGGCTCGGGTGGCAACGGTGGCAATGGCGGTGGCGGTGCCGGCGCAGGCATCGGCACACGCGGCGCGAATGGCGGCAATGGTGGCACCGGCGGCCAACGCAACGGGTCTTACGGACAGGAGACCACACAATATGGCGTGGATGGAAGTGCCGGCAGTACCGGTGGTACCGCTGACAATATGGGATCGTTCTATGAGGTTCTGTCCTCTGTCACGCTGGTTGCCACTGGTGGCTCAGCAGGCTCAAACGGCACTGGTGGCGATAGGGGTCTCACCGCTTCGCAGCACCCTGGCTCGGATGTATATATGGCATCTGGTGGCGGTGGCGGCGGCGCCGGCGGCTTCGGCGGTGCTGCCAGCAACATCGGCACCGGTGGTCCCGGCGGCGGCGGTGGCGGCGGCGGTGCCGCTGGTAACGTTACCTGGGTGCTCTACTCTGGAACAGCAAATGGCTACTATCATGCAGGAGCGAAAGGCGGTAAAGGCGGTACCAACGGTGATAGCACATCGGCTCCCGAGGGCACTTCTATTGAGTTGACCAACCCGAAATATGCGGATATCCAAGGGGGTGGCCTCAGACCTTCTGCCAGCGACTATACGGATGACGCTGGCTGGGAGAAAGGCAACGCTTGGCATGACGGCGGCAGCGGCGGCGCAGCGGGCAATGAAAGCGTGGCGTTACTGCCTATTCATGGCGCAGGCAGCCAGGGCGACCCCTACATCATTGACGATGCATCCCAGCTCGCCCAGATTGCCAGCAAGGTGAACTCTGGCGAGACGGACTATTTGGGCAAACACTTCAGCCTGACACGTGACCTGGATTTGAGCGGGCGAAACTGGACACCCATCGGCA
>Ga0265301_10001452_pt1 | contig 30792 bp, 30 predicted proteins | sample AusTroGonzalo_MG_2_FD_193488 | JGI IMG/M metagenome (GOLD analysis project Ga0265301, IMG submission 193488) | Bovine rumen microbial communities from tropical cattle in Woodstock, Queensland, Australia - Gonzalo_04 | ecosystem: Host-associated > Mammals > Digestive system > Stomach > Rumen ... | reverse complement strand
CGTCGCCAATGGAGTGGAAGAAGGTGAAGCCCTTGCCCGGAGTGAAGCCGCCGGCTGTGAGCGCATTCTTGGCCAGAGCATTCTCAAGAGCCTTCAGCTTGGCCTCGGGAACATCGCCAGAGATGGTTCCGTTGCGGAAGTATTCGATGACCTCGGGTTTGAGGCACTGATCGACGGTGCAGTAGTTGTAGCCTTTGCCGTTCTCCAGCTCGAAGGAGCGCTTCTTGCCCTTTGAGTCAGTGGCGTTACTTTTGGTGTAGGGAAGGAAACCGTCGTTTGACAGGGCTCTCATCGTGAAGCCGCCTTCGTCGCCATACTTGTATGAGTGATTGAGCAATGCAGCCTGAATGTCGTCGGTAGTCGCCTTCTTGTCCCTGATCATGTCGAAGATACCAGTCTGGAAGAATTTGTCGGTCACGAAGTCCTCATATTTGCAGTTGAGGGCAATCATGTCGGGGTCGGTATCGACGGCACCCTTCAGCAGCAGGGAGGGAGCCACGGGCATATAGAGTTTGTCCATCTCAATATAGCGCTTCAGTGTAGCCAGAGGATCATAAGGACCATCACCGCATACGGCACCCTTCAGACGGAGTGAGGACTCATTGTGCTCCTGACAGTAGCGCAGTACGCCTGCTGCCACGGCACCACCCTGTGAGTAACCGATGGCTACACCCGTCCAGTTGGGATCCATCTTTGTCACATTGTTTTCATAATAGCTCAGGCCGACTTTCGCACCTGTCACCACCTGCTCTGCAGTGAGTTCGCGGTTGCAGTAGGGATGGGGGATGTTGGCGGTAGAACCGTAACCCTCGTAGTCGGGAACGACGACCAGTGCATTCTGGCTATATCCGTTGGCAAACAGGGCCAGCATATTGATCTCGCCCAGAGAGGACAGGTTGCTGAAGTTGGAGGGGCACTGGGCGTCGCTGGTGATGGTGCTGTGACAGCCGATGACCAATTGCTCTGCAGCGGGGTTCGTTTCAATAACTACATAATTGCGATAGGGCCATACCACGAGTTCCGAAAGCTCCTTCTGGGTACCATCGGCGGTATTGCAACGATAGTTCAGCGTTACCCACTGATACATGGAGAAGGTGCTCTTTCCGCCACCGTCCTGGAGCATCATCTCAGCCTCTGACTCTGAGACCTGTCTGATATTGAAGTCCTCGGGCTTAAGTTCGCCATCATTGCCACGGGTGAAGTTCTTCTTTGTCTCGACTCTCACGATACCAGATGCCATCACCTTGACATCCGATACGGGGTTCTTAATATTATTAGTAAAGGTAGGGGTCTGCTCAACGATGTCGTCGTCTGCTGTACATGCTGTGAAACTTACTGCGGCAAAAATGCTGCTGATCATGAAAATCACTGATTTCTTAATTGTCTTCATAACTTCTTTTTTTACGCTAAATTATTACTTATTTTTTAACTCTGGTGCAAAGATAAGACGTTATTTAGGCTCATTCCAAATTATTTGCCGTTTTTCGGTTGAGGTTGTTGCGACGGGCATATGAAAATGCGACAGACCTCAGGAGAAACCCTGAAATCTGTCGCAATATGCTCACAAAAGAACCGCCCCTCTGTTAAGCGAGGCCGCTAAATTTTACTGCGGGGCCGTAAATTTTACTGCGGGACCACGAATTTGAGACTTCTCTGCCTCTAAGCCAATGATATCAGAGCCAATAATTCTTTCTGCTTTCCCATTCTGCCCGCAAAAATAAGAAAAAATATAGAAAGGACTGTCTTCTTTCTGTTGTCTAATGATCAGCGTCTCAGTTTGGTCCATAGTTGAAAAGTGGGAATTCTCAGTACTTGAAACTGGAGCCACCGACGAATTCTCGCATGATGGAGGTCGGAGGTATTTCCTTATCACTGATGGGGATGAAGTAGTGGATGAACTTCAGCAGACGGTGAGCCTCTGCGTACTCAGGACAGTTCTTCGGCACAGAGGCGAGGATGATCTCTGCATGGGTACGGAGTACAGCAAACTCAATGTTCAGCGCAGAGTTGAACATCACGTCAGCCGTCTCCTGGAAAGGGAATATCCACTGCTCTTCGGCCTCACAGACGTTTTTCCATTGGCTGATGGTCTCGCGGGCCGTGTAAGCACCTTTGTTATAATCACGGATGATGCGACGCAGCAGACGGTTGTCCTGCGTGGGAATCCAGTTGTGATCATCGAGTGAGATACTGGTGAGGGCAGATATATAGATCTTGTACTTCACTGCATCGGGCACCTCCTTTGTCAGCAGTGGGTTCAGTGCATGAATGCCCTCGATAATCAGCACGCAGTCATCGGACAGACGGAGTTTCTTTCCATTATACTCTCGTTTGCCCGTCACAAAGTTGTACTCCGGCACCTCCACCTCCTCACCCTTCATCAAGCGGGAGAGATGGTTGCTCAATAGCCGATAGTCAACAGTCTCAACATTATCGAAGTCATACTGCCCGTTTGGCAGCTTTGGTGTATCCACACGATTCACGAAATAGTCGTCGGTGGAAAACGACAAGGGCCGCAGACCACAGGCCAGCAGTTGCACCGACAGACGCTTGCAGAACGTGGATTTGCCAGAGGATGATGGTCCCGTGATGAGCACCAAACGGATGGGATCCTGCTCGCGATGGAAACGACGGTCGATCTCCTCGGCGATCTGCACGATTTTCTTCTCCTGCAAGGCCTCAGAGACCTGAATCAGTTCTGAGCCATACCCATGGAGAATAGCGTTGTTCACATCTCCCGCATTCGACAGGTGCATAATAACATCCCAGCGCACCTTCTCGGCAAAGACCTCGAACGTACGGGGTTGTGACACCTTCTCTGCCAACATGAGGGGATTCTGTTTATCGGGCATCCGGAGCAGCAGACCGTCCTGGTAGCGTTCCAAACCCCACACCTTTAGATAGCCTGCCGAGGGCACCAGTGGGCCATAGTAATAATCGACAGTATCACCTAACGTATAGTAATAGGTATAGACCTGTCCACTGGTTTCCAATAGTTTCACCTTGTCTGTAAAGCCACGTTCGGTAAACACACGCACAGCCTCCTCGAGGGTGGCTTCTGTACGCCGAAATGGCATATCGGCATCTATGATCTCGTGCATGCGACGGCAGATACACTCTACATCGGCAGCAGTGAGTGGCGTCCCGTCTTTCTTCTTAAAATTACAATAATAGCCGCGCGACAGAGGATGCTCAATAAAAAGTTTGCTGCCTGGGAACTCATCCGACACGGCCTTATAGAGCACAAAGCAAAGCGAGCGCGCATAGACACGACGTCCGGAGCCGTCGCGAGCATCGATAAACTCCACGTCGCGGTTGTTGAACACACGGTATTTCAGACCTTGGGAAACATTATTCACCTTTGCCGAAACCACGGGAAATGTCAAATGCAGGTCGTCGGCAAAGTCCTGCCATACCTCCAACAACGAGATTCCTTCAGGAAAACTCTTCGTAATATTATTATTCTTACATCTGATCTGCAGCATAGGCGGTCAGAGTTTCTCTCCGTAGCAAAGGTCACCACAATCTCCGAAGCCCGGCACAATATACTTATGTTCGTTCATACCTGGGTCAATAGCGGCACACCAGATCATCGAGTCCTCGGGCAGCACGTTCTTCACCACCTCCAGACCCTCGGGCACAGCAATGACGCAGCACACATGCACCCGCTTTGGCTTACCCGACTTCATCAGTACCTCAATGGCGGCAGCCATCGAACCGCCCGTGGCCAGCATCGGATCGACAATCACCAGCGTCTTGCCTTTCACACTCGGCGAAGCCATATATTCGGCATGCACGCCCACTTCAGTATGTTCTCGGTTGGTGTACATGCGATAGGCCGAGACGAAGGCATTGTCGGCATGGTCGAACACATTCAGGAACCCCTCGTGGAACGGCAATCCAGCACGAAGCACAGTAGCCACCACCATATCCTCTTTCGGCAGGGGGATGTCAATGGTGCCTAAAGGCGTAGTGATTGTCTTCGGCTTATACTCCAGTGTTTTCGACAGTTCATAGGCCATCATCTCGCCGATACGCGCAATGTTCTGGCGGAACAGCAGACGATTCTTCTGATAGTTCTTGTCACGCAACTCCGACATATAGAGATTGATAATCGAGTTGCTCTTACTGAAATCGGTTACTTGCATAATCTTATAGTTTTAAATTTTCTGCAAAAATAGAGGAAAAAAACATAATTCACAAATTTTTCTTCATTTTTTTACACAAGGGTATAGGTGTTTTGAAAAATAATGTTTATCTTTGCAGACAATAACAAAACAATCTTCTTATGAAAAGGATACTACTACTCACCTGTCTATCCCTGGTTATCGTATGTACGTATGCCCAGCGTACGGTGACGTCGCTGAACAAAGACTGGACGTTCCACCTGGGCGACGGCTCGTCGATGCAACGTGACTTTACCCATGGCACCGAGTATTTCACCTACCGTGCCAAGGCCGTCGGGCAAAACAAAGGACCAGCGTCCGTGGAATTTGAAGATGCCGCTTGGCCACACGTCACACTGCCCCACGATTGGGTACCGGCTCTGCCATACGGCTACAAGGCCAGCCATTCCCACGGCTATAAGCAGGTCGGCTGGAAATATCCACAGAACGCCATCGGCTGGTATCGCAAGCACTTCTCCATCAGTAAGAAAGATGAGGGCAAGGCCATCAGCATCCGTTTCGATGGCATCTTCCGCAACGCACAGGTGTTCTGCAACGGTTTCTACCTAGGTACGGAACCCAGCGGTTATGCCTCACAGGAATATAACGTGTCGGAATACCTGAATTACGGCGGTGATAATGTAATCGTCGTGCGCTGCGATGCTTTGACCGAGGAGGGCTGGTACTATGAGGGTGCTGGCATCTACCGTGACGTATGGCTCATCAAGAAGGATGGCCGTCAGCAGATCAATAATGTGTTTTATACATGGAATGGGCGACTGAACATTCATGTAGAAGCTACCTGCGACTATCAAAACACACTCCTTGACGAGGAAGGTAACGTGGTGGCAGAGGGCAAGGAGACGCTCACGCTGAGCAGTCCGCACCTCTGGAGCACGGACGATCCCTATCTATATACGCTGAAGACCACCACTATAGGTGGCGAGGATGCTGTCATGACGAAGGTAGGACTACGTACACTGACCTTCGATGCCAAGGAGGGTGTAAAACTTAACGGACAACCCTTCAAGTTCAAGGGAGTGAACCTGCACCTTGACCATGCGGGCGTGGGAACGGCTGTCACCAAGGAACTCTGGATCTACCGCATCAACAAGCTCCGCGAGATTGGTGTCAACGCCATCAGATGGTCGCATAATCCAGCCTCTGACGTGGCTCTCGATGTATGCGACTCCTTAGGCATCCTCTGCATCGACGAGAACAGGCTCATGGGCACCAACCGTGAGCATCTGGACCTGTTGAAGAGGATGATCATCGACCATCGCAACCATCCGTCGGTGGCACTCTGGAGCATTGGCAATGAGGAATGGTGGATCGAGGGCAACGAGAAGGGTGAGAAGATTGCCCGTACAATGATCGACTACGCTCGTACCATCGACGACTCGCGGTTCTTCACCTACGGATGCAGCGGTGGCTTCGGCGTGGTGAAACAAGTAGATATCCACGGCTATAACTATATCGTGCAGAACGATGTCGATAACCGCCATAAGGCCTACCCCGACTGGGTGGTCATCGGCACGGAGGAGACCAGCGGCTGCGGTACGCGCAACGTCTATCAAACCGACTCCGTAAAAGGCTGGATGAAGAGTATCAACATGGAGGGCGAAGAACGTACCAACGGTGAGAAGAACATCATCGAGCGCGGCTGGAAGTTCTACCGCGATAACATCTGGGCCGGCGGCGTTTTCTGGTGGACGGGCATCGATTATCGAGGTGAGCCCAACCCGATGGTATGGCCCGCCACAGGTAGTGAGTTCGGTATTCTCGACTACTGCTGTTTCCCCAAGGACGAGGCTTATTACCTGAAGGCTGCCTGGACGGACAAGCCTGTGCTCCACATCTTCCCCCACTGGAACCTGAAGGGACAAGAAGGTCAGGAAGTGGAGGTATGGGCCTACACAAACATGGAAGAAGTGGAACTGCTGCAGGACGGCAAGTCACTCGGTCGTCAGAAAGCCGAGAAGGACGGTCACCTCGTATGGAAGACCATTTATCAGCCAGGACGTCTTGTGGCCTACGGTTATCAGAACGGCAAGAAGATGCTAACAGAGCGCGTGGAGACCACAGGACCTGCCGAGAAGATCAGCGTGACCACCAGTAAGAAGACACTGCGTCAGGACGGAGAAGACATCGTGGTGGTCGATGTCACACTCCTTGACAAGAAAGGCCGTTATGTGCCCGATGCCTGTGACAAGATCCATGTGGCGGTGCGCGGACATGGCGAGATCTTAGGCTGGGGCAACGGCAATCCAGGCTTCAAGGCCGAAGAACGTCTGTTGGGACCTGATAAGCGGGAAGCCTCGTTCAACGCTTTCATGGGCAATGCCCAAATCATTATCCGCAGTTTGGATTCAGAACGAAAGGCTGTGATGCCCACGGCCGTATTCATCCGACTGAAGGATGGAAAAGAAACAAGTATCACACTTCCACAGCCATGAAGAAAATATTGATCATCACCGTCCTGATGCTCTCCGGATATGCGGGCAGCATCTTTGCACAACTACCTGCTGTCACACTGAGGACGATTGACGGCGGTAATGTGCGTACAGACACTTTGAGAAACGACGGGAAACCGTTTATCATCGATTTCTTTGCCACCTGGTGCAAGCCTTGTAACCGTGAGTTGGACGCCATCAGCGAGGTCTATGAAGACTGGCAGCAGGAGACGGGAGTAAAGCTCTTCGCCATCAGCATCGACCAGGCGCAGAACATTAACAAAGTGAAGCCGTTGGTAGATAACCACGGTTGGGAGTACGATATCCTACTGGATCCCAATGGCGACCTGAAACGGGCATTAGGCATCCAGATGATTCCCTTCGTACTGGTCTGCGACGGACAAGGAAATATTGTCTATAAACACAACGGTTACACCGACGGTTGTGAGTCGGAATTAATAGAAAAGGTTAGGGAACTGATCAAACAGTGAAAGGCCTATTATTATACATCCTCGCAACTTGCTGCTGTCTGGCCGTCTCTGCCCAGACAGAACAGGGTATCACACTCTCGGGCAGTGTGCAGAGCGACATGCTCCTACCCCAGACTGATGAGAAGACGGGCGCTGAGAAAACAGGCGATTTCCTTACCAACACCTACGCCGACTTACTATTGCAGAGTAAGTATGTAGATGCCGGAGCACGTCTGGAATATCTGGAGCATCCGCTGCCAGGTTTCGAGAACGACTTCGCAGGCTGGGGCGTTCCTAACTTCTGGGTAAAAGGCCGCATGGGTAAGGTGGAACTGACGGCAGGTACGTTTTATGAGCAGTTTGGTTCCGGTTTCATCCTACGCACCTACGAAGAGCGTTCCCTCGGCATCGACAACTCACTGTTAGGTGGCCGTCTGGTGGTTGAACCCGTTCAGGGCATCACACTAAAGATACTCTCTGGCAAACAGCGTCGATATTGGAACTGGAACAAGTCACTCATCAGCGGTGCAGATACAGAAGTGGATATCGACCAACTTTTTCCAACCCTGCAGGAGCATAATCTACACTTTATGACGGGATTCTCATGGGTGAACAAATACGAGGACAGTGACGAAAAGGTCTATGTGACGCCCGCCTATCGTGTCAACTTCCCCAAGTATGTCAACGCCTGGGATGTGCGCATCAGTCTAAACAGCGGACCTTGGAGCATTCTGGCAGAATATGCACAGAAAAGTGCAGATCCCTCGTTTGCCAACAACTATATCTTCCGTAAGGGGTCTGCAGCCATGTTATCGGGATCCTATTCACTGAAAGGGCTAAGTGTGCTACTGCAAGTCAAGCGTAGTGAGAACATGTCGTTCAAGAGCACCAACAACGTGTCGAAAGCCATTGGCATATCGTCGGCTATCAATCACCTGCCCGCTTTCACCCAAGACCAGACCTACACTCTGGCCGCCCTCTATCCCTACGCCACGCAACTGGCCGACGGCGAGTGGGCCTATCAGGCTGAATTAGGCTATAATTTCAAGCGCAAGACGGCCTTGGGCGGCAAGTACGGCATGAACATCAAGGTGAACTACTCCTACGTGCGGGCCATCGACCGTCAGTTCTACGACACGACGAACGACCCGCTGGCTATCACTGACGGCTACTCGTCATCCTTCTTCAAATGGGGAGATGACACCTATTATCAGGATCTGGACATCACGGTGACGCGTAAACTGTCGAAGGCCTTCAAACTCAGTCTGATGTATATGAATCAGCGATACAACAAGACCGTCATCGAGGGTGAGGGCGGCATCATCCACTCCGACATCTTCATTGCCGACGGTAAGTACCAGCTGTCGCCCAAGACCACCCTACGTGGTGAGGTACAGTACCTGACAACGAAGGACGATCAGGGCGACTGGGCCTACGGTCTATTAGAGCTGTCGTTGGTACCACACTGGATGATCACCGTCTCTGATATGTATAACGTCGGCGAGACGCATATCCACTACTATCAGGGGCTCGTCACCTGCAACTTCGGACAGCACCGGCTACAGGCAGGCTACGGCCGTACCCGTGCAGGCTATAACTGTTCTGGAGGCGTATGCCGCTGGATTCCGGCCACGACAGGCTTCACCGTTTCGTATAATTATAATTTCTGACATGAGATACATCACGATTTGCCTCCTGGTCCTGTTACTGAACGCCTGCGATCATATAGACCGCGAGGACAGGCTCATCTACGAGAAGCCTGTCACGACCAAGCGGGCGGTACTGTTGGAGGATTTCACGGGTCAGCGCTGTGTCAACTGTCCGAAAGGAACAGAGATCATCGAACAGTTAGTGGCGGAATATGGTGACACCGCTGTGGTGGCTGTTGGCATCCACGGCGGACCGTTGGGCTTCAGCGGTAATGACATAACGCTGGGACTGGCCACAGAAACGGGCGACGAATATTACTACCACTGGAATCTGGAGTATCAGCCCGTCGGTTTGGTCAACCGTCACGGCGCTGTCAACTATCCCGAGTGGGCAGCTGCTGTAAAGGAGGAGTTGTCAAAACCTGCCTCTATTACCCTGAGCGCAAAAGTATCGGCTGGGACAGACAATGCTCTTCACATCAACATCACAACGATGGCTACTGACGGCACATGCAATGGCAAGTTACAGGTATGGGTTCTGGAAGACGGCATTACAGCCTTACAGCTGATGCCCGACGGTACGACCAATGCTGACTATGTGCATAACCATGTGTTCAGGCAGGCCGTCAATGGCATCTGGGGAGAGAATATCACCATCAAGGAGGGTGAGACAAATACCAAGGAATACACCCAAGCTATCGACCCTGTCTGGAACGTCAAGAATCTCAGTATCGTCGCTTTCGTTTATAACGACAGCGGTGTACTACAGGCTACCAAAGTTCATTTACAATAAATAAGAAATCGAAATAAAAAAACATTAGCTTATGAAAAAACTATTGACACTATTCTGGGGACTCCTCATAGCGCTGGATATACAGGCGCAAAGTGAATTCCCCGTACAGTTTACCGACAAGAACGGCAATATCATTGAGAACGGCTCCACTCTTGTCCTCACGGATTACGTGACCGATGCCTTCGGAAGTATCGAGATGCCCACAAACCTCTATGTTAAGAACATGACAACAGAGAGTGTGCAAATTGGCGGTATCTACGAGATCCAGACCCTCGATAACGGTCGTTTTCAGACATGTTTCCCAGAAAACTGCGTGGCCCAGGACAAACCCGGTACCTACGAAACATATAGCGGTGCCATAGGCGCAGATGAACAGAAGAACATGCAAACGGAGTGGATGCCCTCAGGAAACGGCAAATGTGTTGTCGTTTATCAGTTGGTGACCTACAAACAGAACACACTCACCAAGGAATGGAGCATAGATCAACAGGGGCCCACTATTACCTTGGACTTCACCCTTGACATGACGGGTATCTCTGCAGCAGCCAACACCCCAAAAATCGTGTCCGTGACCTACTTTGACCTCACTGGACAGAAGACCAACCGTCCCAAGCACGGCATGTATCTTCAGAAGACCGTATATCTGGACGGATCCAGCAAAACTCGTAAAAAACTATTTCACTAACATATTTCTCACATTAAACGATAACAAACTCAATAATAGACATCTGGCATGCCAGCAAGGGCAAAAACTGATATGTCGGAGTGGCAAAAGCGCCACTCCGATTTTCTTTTTTAAATACTTTAACCTAAAAAGAATTGTGTGCGCGCAAAAAATTGCAAATTCTCACTTGTCAATTCGTAAGAAATGTGTAACTTTGCAGCGCAAAAATAAAAATTGCTCCAGAAATTCAAATAACAAGGATAATATTCACTTAAAATTTAGATTAGTAATATGGCAAAGTTAGATTTAACTCAGTATGGCATCACTGGTTCTACCGTGATTGCTCACAATCCGTCGTATGAGTACCTCTTTGAAGAGGAGACAAAGGCTGGTCTCGAGGGTTTCGACAAGGGCGTAAACACCGAGCTCAACGCCGTTAACGTAATGACAGGTATCTATACCGGCCGTTCGCCTAAGGACAAGTACATCGTGAAGGATGCACAGAGCGAAGACAAGGTATGGTGGACTTCTGAGGAATATAAGAACGATAACCACCCTATGAGCGAAGAGGTATGGGCCAAGGTGAAGGAGATTGCCATCAAGGAACTTTGCAACAAGAACCTGTACGTGATGGACGCTTTCTGCGGTGCAAACGAGGCTACTCGTCTGCGTGTCCGTTTCATCGTCGAAGTGGCTTGGCAGGCTCATTTCGTGAAGAATATGTTCATCCAGCCCACCGCTGAGGAGCTGGAGAACTTCGAGCCGAACTTCGTTATCTACAACGCTTCTAAGGCAAAGGTTGAGAACTACAAGGAGCTGGGTCTGAACTCAGAGACTTGCGTAGCCTTCAACACTACTACACGTGAGCAGTGCATCATCAACACCTGGTACGGTGGTGAGATGAAGAAGGGTATGTTCTCTATGATGAACTACTATCTGCCCCTGCAGGGTATTGCTTCCATGCACTGTTCTGCCAACACCGATATGGAGGGTAAGAACACCGCTATCTTCTTCGGTCTCTCCGGTACTGGTAAGACTACACTTTCTACAGATCCGAAGCGTCTGCTGATTGGTGATGACGAGCACGGATGGGACGACGAGGGTGTGTTCAACTTCGAGGGTGGCTGCTATGCAAAGGTCATCAACCTCTCTAAGGAGAACGAGCCCGACATCTATGGTGCTATCAAGCGCGACGCTCTGCTCGAGAATGTCACTGTTGACGCCGCTGGTAAGATCGACTTCGCTGACAAGAGCGTGACTGAGAACACCCGCGTATCATATCCTATCAACCACATTGAGAAGATCGCCCAGAAGGTGAACGGCAAGAGCGCCGGTCCTGAGGCTAAGAATGTGATCTTCCTGAGTGCTGACGCCTTTGGCGTGCTGCCTCCCGTATCTATCCTGACTCCGGAGCAGACGAAGTACTACTTCCTCTCTGGTTTCACAGCCAAGTTGGCTGGTACAGAGCGTGGTATCACTGAGCCCACTCCAACTTTCAGTGCTTGCTTCGGCCAGGCATTCTTGGAGTTGCATCCCACCAAGTATGCTGAGGAACTCGTGAAGCGTATGGAGAAGAGCGGTGCCAAGGCTTACCTCGTGAACACTGGTTGGAACGGTACCGGCAAGCGTATCTCTATCCCCGATACGCGTGGTATCATCGACGCTATTCTGGATGGTGCTATCCTGAAGGCCGAGACCAAGAAGATTCCATACTTCGACTTCGAGGTGCCCACAGCTCTGCCCAACGTGAACCCCGCTATCCTCGATCCTCGTGACACTTACGCTGACGCTGCCGAGTGGAACAAGAAAGCAGAGGATCTGGCTGCCCGCTTCATCAAGAACTTCAAGAAGTACGAAGGCAACGAGGCTGGTAAGGCTCTGGTCGCTGCAGGTCCGAAACTGTAAAGCGAGGACCGAAAGCAACTTCGCCCTACGCAGGGAAAAGTTTGCAGGCCCGAAGCTCTAAAAACGCTTTTTGACCTACATCAAAATAAGGGGCGGTTTCTTCGGAAATCGCCCCTATTTATTGGTTAAACATGATAACCTTTGTACCTTTGCACTACGTAATCGTGAGATTATATTCTTATTCATTAGGTTAGTAGTTTTTAAGGTAAAGATTATGTTATTAGATTTTCAAACAACGGTGATGTTGGTAGCCGTGTCTGTAGTGACGGTATTAAGTATCGTAACACTGATGCATACCAATGTACGTTGAGAAGGAGTGCGGGGTGAGTGATTCATACCGCACTCTTTTTTACACAAAAACACTAAACTAACTTAAAATCGGTCAAATTATATCATATTTTCTTTAATTATAAGGTGAAAATGGCTCAAATTTGCGGAATTGTGCGTAAATTTGCAACCAAATTGTGAAGAAAAAGAATTCTCTTTCAATGAAAAGACATATTTTTGCACTCTGTATCACGCTGATGAGCGTGCTCCTATACAGTTCATGCTTAGGCTCTGACAACAATTACGAGGTGACCACCTATGACGATATGGCTATCACCGGGTTCAGTCTGTCGGCCGCCAACAGGTATATCCATACAACTTCCAAGAAGACTGGTAATGACACCATCTATAAGGAGGCCCTGACTACTAAGCCCACTTTTACCATCGACCAGACCCTGTATAAAATCTACAATACCGATTCTCTGCCCAAGGAGTGTGATTTGAAGCATGTACTGGCCACAATCAGCAGCAGTTCCTATAGCGGCAGCATCGTTATCAAGAGTGTTAATAGCGATACGCTATACAACTATTCCAGTTCTGACTCCATCGACTTCAGCCAGCCAAGGGAGATCCGCGTGTATAACAACACGCTGGAGAAATACCGCACTTATGAGGTAACGCTCAACCAGCATCAGGTGGAAACCGGGACGATCCTTTGGGAAAAGATGACAGCAGAGTCGTATCCCGTTAATACGGAAAAAGAAAAATGGGAGAAGATAGTGACCGATGCCGGTCTGAAGTCTTTCATAGGTGCTGGTACGAAAGAGGCCTATGCCTTCAGTCAAGATGGCAAAATCATGGTAACAAAAGATGAGGGTACCACATGGACGCCCGACAACCTTGATGATGACATATCACTACTGCCGAAACAGGATATCGCTTTCGTTTCCTATCCTTTCGCTCCCAACGAAGAGACAGACTACCAGTTGCTTGCCGGTATTATCGAGGAGGGAGAGGTCATCAGTGTTGTCTGGCGTAAAATCGCAGAATACGGTGAGGGCAGTCAGTCCTGTAAATGGGTCTATCTGCCCTACGAAGAATATAACAGATACTATCTGCCTGCCACTCCCAGCCTCAGCCTCGTATATTTTCACGACAAGGTGATGGCCATCAGTGCCAATACAATCCGTGTCAGTCAGGACGGTGGTATCACATGGCATACGTCAGACCAGTTCACGCTGCCTGACGGAGGTGACACACGCTTCCAGCACGTGGAGGCTGTCACTGATAACGAGGGTGCCCTCTGGTTCAAAGACAAAGACACCAACGAAGTATGGCGAGGGGTTTTGGTAGAATGATAAGAGGGTTGCTGCTGACAGCATTTCTTCTTCCCACTCCTTATGTCATGGCACAAGATGAGCCAGAATACAGGATAGAAGTAGGAGCCGGAGCCGGTTTGATTGCCTACACAGGCGACTTCAACGGCAATATCCTGAAAGGGATGCAACCTTGGGGCGCAATAACGGCCAAATACCGTCTGAACCCCAGAATGGCACTGGCACTAAACATCGGAACAGGAAAGATCAAGGGTTCTACCGACGATGCGGACACCTGGTCTCCGATAGTAGAGCACTACGAGTTTAACAACCAAATAACCGAGGCCGATCTTCGGTATGAGTACAACTTCTGGGCATATGGCACGGGGCAGGAATACAGGGGGGCGCGACGGCTGGTGCCATTCATCACCCTCGGTTTGGGACTGACCCATCATAGTGGTGACAACAGCGGTATCACGATGAACCTGCCCATCGGAGCCGGCATCAAATGGAAAATAGCCCAACGACTGAACCTCACGGCCGAATGGGTGATACGCTTCACGCCCAGCGACAACCTCGACGGCAGGGAAGACGTTTACGGGATCAAGAGTAGCGGACTCTTCAAGAATACCGACTGCTACAGCGTATTCCAGGTGGGACTCTCTTACGACCTGTGGGCGAAATGCAAAACGTGTAATAACGACAGAGACTGATTATATGAAAGAACTATTGGACATGAGCCGTATTCCTCAGCACATTGCCATCATCATGGACGGCAACGGGCGCTGGGCCAACGAGCGTGGATTAGACCGCACCTTCGGTCATAAAGCCGGACTGGACACAGTGAAGAAAATCACAGCAGAATGTGCGCGACTGGGCATCAAGTACCTGACTCTCTACACCTTTTCCACTGAGAACTGGAACCGTCCCGCCTACGAAATAGAGGCACTGATGGGACTGGTGCTTAGTTTCATTGAAATGGAACTCTTTACCGACAACAACGTGAAGTTCCAGATGGTGGGCGACATCGAACGGTTGCCCGAAGGTGTACAGAAGAAGATTCACTATATGGAAGACCTGACGGCCAAAAATGACGGAATGACGATGGTGGTTGCCATGAGTTACTCGTCGAAACTGGAACTGACACGCGCTACGCGCTTGATTGCCGAGGAAGTGAAGCAGGGCAAACTCAACCCAGAAGACGTCACCGAACAAACTATCAACGATCACCTCTGGACGAATTTTATGCCAGATCCCGACCTGCTGATCCGCACGGGTGGAGAGATCCGCATCTCGAACTATCTGCTCTGGCAGATCGCCTATTCGGAACTGTATTTCTGCGATACCTACTGGCCTGATTTCAACGAAGAAGAACTCTACAAGGCCATCTACAGTTATCAGAGCCGTCAGCGCCGTTTCGGAAAGACCGAAGCCCAGGTAGAGGCCGAAGAAAAGGTAAAAGAGTAAAAAGGTAAGAAAGTAAGAAAGTAAGGTGTTATATAATTATATTATAAATAAGGTGAAGGCAACGGTAAGAAAGGTTTTACCTTTTTACCTGTTTATCTTTTTACCTTTAATCGCTTCTGCTCAAGACAAGATCATCAACCCAGACATCTCGTATGCCGGTACGCCCCGTACCTGTGAGATTGCCGGGATTGCCGTAGAAGGTGTAGATGGCTATGAAGACTATGTGCTTACAGGCCTTTCTGGACTAACGGTGGGCCAGATGGTAGATATCCCAGGTTCCCAGATCACCGAGGCCGTGAAGCGTTATTGGCGCAACGGTCTGTTCTCGAAGGTGAGCATCACCGCCGATTCCATCGTCGGTTCCAAGATCTACCTCTGCATCCATCTGGGCTTACGTCCCCGCATCAGCAACATCGTCTATCACGGTATCAAGAAGGCTGAGCGTGAGGATATGGAGACGAAACTCGGCATGGTGAAGGGCATGAGTCTGACGCGTAACGTTATCGACCGTGCCCAAATCCTGGCTAAGAGATACTTTGACGAGAAAGGTTATAAGAATGCTGAGATTGACATCACCCAGATTGACGATCCCAACCACCCTGGACAGATTATTCTGGATGTGAACATCGACAAGAAAGCCAAAATGAAGGTTCGCCATCTTATATTTGAAGGCAACGACAAACTGAAGGACAGCAAGATTAAGGGTTCGATGATCAGCAAGGGTGCCTTCGGCAAGATCCATGAGGCCGGCAAATTCAACAATATCTTCAAAGCCAAGAAGTTTACCGACGAACGCTATAAGGAAGCCAAGCAGGCACTGATCGAGAAGTACAACGAGTTAGGTTTCCGTGATGCTACCATTATCGAAGACTCTATCAGCAATTTCGATGACAAGCATGTGAACATCTATGTAAAAGTCGATGAGGGCGACAAGTATTTCATTCGCAATATCACCTGGGTGGGCAACACCGTGGTGACCACCGACTATCTGAATGCCGTACTGGGTATGAAGTCTGGCGACATCTATAACCAAAAGCACATCAACAAGCGCTTGAAGGAAGATGAGGATGCCGCAGGCAACTACTATTACAACAATGGCTATGTGTTCTCTAACATCGACCCCGTGGAGGTGAACATCGTCGGCGACTCCATCGATCTGGAGATGCGCGTCACAGAGGGTCCGCAAGCCCACCTGAATCATATCCGCATCTACGGTAACGACCGTCTCTATGAGGAGGTGGTACGCCGTGAACTCCACACAAAACCTGGTGACCTGTTCAACAAGGAGGCCCTGCAGCGCTCCCAGCGCGACATTGCCTCGATGGGATTCTTCGACCCGGAGAAAGTAGTGCCTGATATCAAGCCCAACTACGAGGACGGTACTGTGGATATCGACTGGCAACTCGAGCAGAAATCCAACGACCAGTTGGAGTTCTCGCTGGGTTGGGGACAGACGGGTATTATTGGAAAGATCGGCATCAAATTCAACAATTTCTCTATCCGTAACCTCTTCGGCAAGAACAAGCTGCATCGCGGTATCCTGCCCTATGGTGACGGTGAGCAACTCGCCTTCAGCTTCCAGACGAACGGTTCATACTACAGTTCTCTGAGTGCGAGCTACGGCACAAACTGGTTTGGCGGCAAGCGTCCAAACAGTTTCAACATCGGTGCCTACTACTCCCACCAATCGGATATCTCGAGTTACTACCGTAACAACTCGTTCTATAACAACTATGCGATGTATAGTTACGGCTACGGCACGTACAACAACTACTACTATAATTACGACTCGATGCTTGACGACGACAAGACGATGACCGTCTTCGGTGCCAGCATCGGATGGGGTAAGCGCCTGCGCTGGCCCGATGACTACTTCCAGTTCTCCGCTACCCTTGGTTATACCCGTTATATGCTGCGCGACTGGAGTTATTTCTACATCCATAACGGTAATTGTAACAATATCAACCTCGGTCTGACATTGGCACGTACCTCTACTGACAACCAACTGTACCCACGCCGCGGTTCTGAGTTCCTCCTGTCGGCAACCCTCACGCCGCCTTGGTCAGCCTTCGACGGCAAGGACTATGCCAATCTGGCCCAGAACGCCAACTCGGCCTCCTACGAAGATGAGCTGCAGGATATGTACCGCTGGATCGAGTACCACAAGTGGAAGTTCAAGACCCGCACCTTCACCGCCCTCACCGGAGGTCAGAAGTGCCTGGTGCTCATGACCCGTGTGGAGTTCGGCCTGCTGGGTGCCTATAACAGCAATAAGCGCTCACCGTTTGAGACGTTCTACGTCGGTGGTGACGGTATGAGCGGCTATTCCTACGGCTATTCAGAAGAGACCATCGGTCTGCGCGGTTACGAGAACGGTGCCATCTCCTACTCTTCAGCCTACGAGACGATGATGAAGGGCGGCAAGATTTCCTCTTACAACTCCTATGCCTACGACCGCTTCACGCTTGAGCTCCGCTACCCGGTAATGCTCGGTAATACGACCATCTATGGCCTCGGATTCCTCGAAGGCGGTAACGCCTGGGCAGATGCCAAGGATTTCAACCCGTTCAAGATGAAGCGCTCAGCAGGTATCGGTGTCCGTATCTTCCTCCCCATGGTGGGTTTGATGGGTATCGACTGGGCCTACGGTTTTGACAATGTCTATACCAACCAGAGCGGTGCGATGTCGAGAGGTGGCAGCAATTTCCACTTCATTCTCGGACAGGAGTTCTAATTAAACCTTTTAACACTTTAAACGTCAAAGAGTCGTATAACGTAAAATATAGCAATTATGAAGAAACTGATTATCTGCGCCCTCTGTGGTATCTTTGGATGGACAACGGCTTCAGCCCAGAAGTTCGCCTTAGTGGATATGGAGTATATCCTGAAGAACATCCCCGCCTACGAACGTGCTAATGAACAGTTGAACCAGGTGTCGAAGCAGTGGCAAGCAGAAGTTGATGCCCTTACCACTGAAGCCCAGACGCTCTATAAGAACTACCAGAACGAGGTGGTCTTCCTCTCTAAGGAACAGAAGCAGGCCAAGCAGGATGCCATTGTGGCCAAGGAAAAGGAGGCTGCCGACCTGAAGAAGAAATATTTCGGACCCGAGGGTGAACTTTTCAAGAAGCGTACGGCCCTGATGACACCCATTCAGGATGAAATCTATAATGCCGTCAAGGACATCGCCGAGACCCGCGGCTACCAGCTCATACTCGACCGTGCCAGTGATACGGGTATCATCTTTGGCTCCCCCAAAATAGATATCAGTTCAGAAGTCTTGAGAAAACTCGGATACTAAATACATTAAACATTAAAGATTAAACATTAAACATTAATAAGAAAATGAAGAAATTAATTATCTGCGCTATTTGCGCTATCTGCGGTTTCACCACCGCCAACGCCCAGAAGTTCGGACACGTTGACACCCAGGAGATCATCCAGGCCATGCCTGAGTATAACAAGGCCAAGACGGAGATCGATGCCCTCCAGCAGCAGTACGAGGCTGACCTGAAGTCAATGCAGGATGAGCTCCAGAAGAAGGCCGAGGCTTTCGATAAGGAGCAGGCTACTCTGCCTGAGAATATCAAGCAGCGTCGTCAGACCGAACTGCAGGATATGTACACTAAGATCCAACAGAGCTATCAGGACAACCAGCAGGCTCTTCAGAAGGCTTCTCAGGAGAAGATGCAGGCCATCAGCGCTAAGGTGCTCGATGCCATCAAGGCCGTTGGTCAGGAAGGTGGCTATGTCATCATCAACGAGATCAACGCTGGTATTCCATACATCAGTACGACACTCTCTACCGACGTGACCGCTGCTGTTAAGACCAAACTCGGCCTGAAGTAATATGAAGCGATTCGTCTTCACCCTACTTATAATGTGCGTTTTCCTGGGCTCATTTGCCCAGGAAAACAGCACGTTCCGCTTCGGCTTCCTTAGTTACGAGGCCGCCCTCCAGTCGATGCCCGACTATGCCAAGGCACAGAAGAAACTCACAGACCTAAGAGCACAATATCAGGCCGAGACACGACGAGTGGAAGACGAGTTCAACCGCAAGTATGAGGAGTTCCTCGATGGTCAGCACGATTTCCCCAAGACTATTCTCCAGAAGCGTCAGACAGAACTCCAGGAACTGATGGAGCGCAACATCGCTTTCAAGGAGAAGAGCCGCGAGGAACTGGTGCAGATCGAGAAAGAGACATTAGCGCCCCTGAAAATCCGTCTTATCGAAATACTCGCCAAGATAGGTCAAGAGCGCGGTTATGCCTTTATCTATGACACTGATACAAAGGCACTGCCTTTCATCAACCTCACCTCTGGAGAAGACATCAATCAACTGGTGAAGAATGCTCTCAAGTAGCCCTGGCCCCATCGGCGTCTTCGATAGCGGCTACGGCGGACTCACCATTCTTCACGGTATCCGCCAGCAGCTTCCCCAATACGATTACCTTTATTTGGGCGATAATGCCCGGGCTCCCTACGGACCACGCTCCTTCGACGTGGTCTATGAGTTCACGCGCCAAGCCGTGCTGAAACTTTTCGAGATGGGCTGCCATCTCGTCATCCTCGGCTGTAATACCGCCAGTGCCAAGGCTCTGCGCACCATCCAGCAGCATGACCTGCCTCAGTGGGATCCCGAGCGCCGCGTGCTTGGCATCATCCGTCCCACGGCCGAAGTCATCGGCAGCCTCACCGAGAGCCGTCATGTCGGTGTGTTGGCCACTGAGGGCACCATCAAGAGCGAGAGTTATAACCTCGAGATCCAGAAACTGCACCCCGACATTCAGGTGTCGGGTGTGGCCTGCCCCTTCTGGGTACCCCTTGTCGAGTACAACGAAGCCAACTCCCCCGGTGCCGACTATTTCGTGAAGAAGCGCATCGACCAAATTATGCAGAAGGATCCCCACATCGATGCACTTATCCTCGGCTGCACGCATTATCCTTTGCTCATGCCGAAGATTCTCAAGTACCTGCCCACAGGCGTACGCATCATCTCCCAGGGCGATTACGTCGCCTCAAGCCTGAAAGCCTACTTAGAGCGCCATTCGCAGATTGCCCAGCACTGTTCTCAGGGTGCCTCCGTCCATTATCTCACCACCGAGAACCCCGACAAGTTCAAAGAGTCAGCCCAGATCTTCCTCCACAAAGACATCACCGTGGAAAACATTACTTTAGGATAGTCCGTTTGAGGTTTCAAAAGTACCATTTTACAATTCTAAAGGGTTACTTTTCGCGCAATAAGGGCCACCAAATTTTCCTACGGGGCCACCAAATTTTCCTACGGGGCCACGAATTGGATGAATTCTCTCGAGAATTGGAAGCTCTTTTACGCGCGCGCAGGTATATAGTAGCCTTACCCACTATTTATGTGTCCCATCTGTCCCATGTGTCCCTATCGTTTCGTGGTAAAGGGACACATGGGACAGATGGGACACTTGTTTTTGGTTTAAGACAACTACCCCGATTCTTTAATCCAAGTAGCCCTTGTAGTAATTCTCGAGATATTCCTTCAAGGCGACGTGCCAGTCGCGCATGGCGCTGACGCCTCGGAGGTTGAGTTTGCGCGTCCAGAGACGCTCTGAGGCGGGACGGTCGGCGAAGTACTCCTTGGCGAAGTAGTCGGAGGTAACGATGTTGATCTTGATCTCGTTCTCCAGTCCAAGGATCTTCAGCATCTCCTGGCAGACCTCCAGACGACTGGTCTGACCACCGCAGACGCAGTTGTAAAGTCCCCAGTATTCCTTCTGGATAAGGTTCTTCACCGTGCGAGCGAAGTCCTGCGTGTAGGTGGGTGTACCATCCTTGTCGTTGACGATGAAGAGTTCTTTCTTACCGTCTTTGAGTTGCTTCATGATCTTCTGGATGAACTTCTTGTCCTTCGAGGGGCCTGAGCCCATCATCCAGCCGGCACGGCAGACGAGATAGCGGAAGGCATTCTCCACTACAAAACGCTCACCCATGTACTTCGAGCGGGCATAGACACCCAGGGGATTGGGCTGATCCCAGTCATCGTAGAGCGGCTTCTTGCCGTCGAAGATGCCGGCGGTGCTGATATAGAGCAAAGGGATATTCAGCGCATTGGCAATATAGACAGCATTCTCCACGCAGAGGGTGTTGGTAAGATAGGTCTCATCGGCATTCTGTTCACACCACTCCAGATCGGTATAGGCACCGAGGTGGAAGAGATAGTCGGGATGGAAGTCCTCAACATCCTTGCGATAGGCATCGAAATCGCGGAAATCGAGGAACGACAACCAGTCGGCGTTCACATCCTTATCCGTACACTTGATGATGTAACCATCCTTGAACTGCTCGTGGAAGGCTTCTCCGAGCATGCCGCCACAACCGGCGATATAAATCTTTTTCTTTTCCATATCTTTATTTTGTTTTCTATTCTTACAAGGCTACGCCAGCAGACGCTTGGCGAAATAGCGGACGGGGTACCAGACAGCGAGGAATCCGACGACGAGGACGGTAACGAATATGATCACGATGTCCTCGGGATGGACGCTGACGGGATAGGCATTGATGATGAACGAACCGCTGCTGGGGCCCAAGGCCACGAGACCGAACTGCTGTTGCAGTCCGCAGAGCAACAGTCCAAGCAGGATGCCGAGTACGGCTCCGATGGCTGAGATCATACGACCCTCAAAGAGGAAGATGCGGACAATCTGCTTGTCGCTGGCACCGAGATTACGGAGCGTTACCACATCGTCCTTCTTGTCAATGATCAGCATCGACAACGAACCGATGATGTTGAAACAGGCCACCATGAGGATAAACGTCAGGAAGATGTAAGCGATGAACTTCTCGATCTTCATGATCTTAAAGGTATCATCTTGCTGTTCGAAGCGGTCCTTGACGGCAAACTTGTCGCCACACAACTTCTTGATCTCCGACTTCACCGACTCGAAGTTACTGCCGGACTTCAGCCTCAACTCCAACGAGGAGAGCATGCCCTGCTGGCCGAAGATACGACGGGCAAAGGCGATGCTGGTGACTATATAACTCTTGTCGTACTTACCCTGTTTCACGTTGAAGACGACACCGGGCGAGTAGAGTTCCTCTTCCTCAAAGGCATCGGTGGGATTGGCCATGTCGAACTGTCCCTCGCGACGGGGCGCATAGATCTTCAGCGGGTGCTCGTAGGTCAGACCCGTAGCCAACTGTTCCGCCAGCCGTACACCCAGGATGCCATAGTCCATATCAGCGGCATGCAGGCTGAACTCCCCGTCGCCCATCAGGATCTCATTGATATGGGTCAGTTGGTCGAAATTGTCATCGACACCCTTAATGACGACCATCGCCTGATGGCCGTTATAGATGGCCAGTGCCTGATCCTCGACACACTCCGTCGCCACCTCTATCTGCGGCAACTGACGGATCTGTGTAAGCACGGGATCGTCGGCAGCCACCGTCTTACCCTTCAGAGGCGTGACCTTCAACTGCGGATCGAAAGAGGTGAAGAAGTGGGCCACCAGATCGTGGAAGCCGTTGAACACGCTCAGTGTTACCACCAGGGCCATCGTGGCAACGGCCACCCCGATGACGGAGATGGCGCTGATGACATTGATGGCGTGCGTGGATTTCTTCGAGAAGAGATAACGCCGGGCGATGTAGAACGGGAAGTTCATTTCTTCAACAGTTCGTCGATGTGTTCGATGTAGTCCAGACTGTCGTCGATGAAGAAGCGCAACTCGGGAATGATGCGTAACTGATTACGCACGCGCGTACCTAACTCATATCTTATAGCCTTATTGGTGGCATTGATATTCGCCAGGATCTCCTCTCCCTTTTCAGAGGGGAAGATGCTCAGATAGGCGGTGCAGATACTCAGGTCGGGCGACACCTTGGCACGGGTGACACTGACCATCGTACCGTGCATGGCACGCGTCTGCTGCTGGAAGATCAGCGAGAGCTCCTTCTGGAGCAGTCTGGCTATTTTATTCTGTCTTGTCTCTTGCATTTTAAAGATTAAACATAAAAATTAAACATTAAACTCTTTCTTACGGATCAGCGTGAGACCGTCGCGAAGGGGAAGGATCACCTGCTCTACCCGAGGGTCGGCGGCGATATAGTCGTTGAAGTCCGAGATGCCCTTCGTCTGGTGGTCGTGGTCGTAGGCGTGATCAACGACGTGACCGTCCCACAGCGTATTGTCGGCCAGAATGAATCCTCCAGGCCTGAGGATGCCCATCACCATCTCGAAGGTCTCGCGATACGCCCGTTTGTCACCGTCGATAAAGGCCATGTCGAACATGATGCCAAGTTTCGGAGCCTCCACGAGTGCGTCGCCGATAATAAACGTGGTCTTGTCGGCAACCGCAGAACCTTCTATCCAAGGACGGGTGAAGTCCTCCATCTCATCATTGATCTCAAAGGTATAGAGCCGTCCACCGTCGGGCAGTCCCTCAGCCATAGAGATGGCACTGTAACCACTAAACGTGCCGACTTCGAGAATCGTCTGGGGTTGGATCATCTCCACAAGCATCTTCAATAGCCGTCCCTGCAGGTGCCCACTGGCCATACGGCCATGAATCGTACGAATGTTCGTTGCCCGCCAGAGTCGGTAAAGGTAGTCGGGCTCAGGCTCCGAGTGCTGCAGGATGTACTCCTCGAGTGTCATCCTTTCTGGGCGATGATAGCCTCAACGGCCAGACGGTAACTATCGAGCCCAAAACCGCAGATCACACCCTTACAGGCACAGGAGATCATCGACTTATGGCGGAACTCCTCACGCTGATGGACATTGGAGATATGCACCTCGATGACCGGACATTTCAGGGAACGGATGCAGTCCTGCAGGGCCACACTGGTATGGGTATAGGCGCCAGCATTGAGTACGATGCCGTCGTAACCGCCGAAAAAGCCCGTCTCCTGCATCTTATTGATCAGTTCACCCTCGACATTACTTTGATAGTAGTCGATCTGGACATCAGGATAGCGCTTCTGCAATTCCGGCAGATAACTCTCAAACGATGCCGAGCCGTAGATGCCCGGCTCTCGCTGCCCCAACAGGTTGAGGTTCGGTCCGTTGATAATCTGTATCTTCATACCTTATTAATTATTAACGGCTGCAAAGTTACGACATTTTTTTGATATTCAAAAAAAAAGTACTAACTTTGCCACATTATTCACGAAAACGATGACAAAGGATCTGGTAAAGGGCTATGTACGCTACCTGAAACTGCAGCGTAACATGTCGGGCAACACGCTCGACGCCTATCAGCGCGACCTCAGGAAACTGCTCGACTATCTGGAGCGGGAAGAGAAAGATGTGCTGGAGGTGACCCTTGAAGACTTGGAGCACTTCTCGGCAGGACTGCACGACATCGGCATCCATCCCCGTTCGCAATGCCGCATCCTAAGCGGTGTGCGCTCCTTTTTCCGCTTCCTGCAACTTGACGGCTACCGCGAGGATGACCCGACGGAACTGTTGGAGTCGCCACAGATCGGTGAACATCTGCCCGAGGTACTGTCGCTTCAGGAGATCGACCGTCTGGAGGCCAGCATCGACCTCTCGAAATGGGAGGGGCACCGTAACCGCGCCATCATCGAAGTGCTGTTCTCCTGTGGGCTGCGCGTCAGTGAATTGGTGAACCTGAAACTGTCGGACCTCTATCTTGACGAAGAGTATGTGCGCGTGTTCGGCAAGGGGTCGAAGGAGCGGCTGGTACCGATCTCCAAACGGGCCATCCAGGAACTGCAGTTCTGGTTCGACGACCGCTGCCACATGACAATCAAGCCCGGTGAAGAGGACTATGTATTCCTGAACCGCTATGGCAAACACCTGACGCGCACCATGATCCTCATCATGATCAAGCGTCAGGCAGACATGGCGGGTATCCAGAAGACCATCTCGCCCCACACGCTGCGCCACTCGTTTGCCACAGCCTTGTTAGAGGGTGGTGCCGACCTGCGCATCATTCAGGCATTGCTCGGTCATGAGAGCATCGGCACGACGGAGATCTATACCCATATCGACACGTCAATGCTAAGAAAGGAGATTTTGGAGCACCACCCCAGAAATATGAAGAAATAAGGAATAAATTTGGTATTTTGCTCACTTATTCGTAACTTTGCAGCCAAAATTCAAGATTATGTCATATTTCTTTTCATCAGAATCAGTATCAGAAGGTCATCCCGACAAAGTGGCTGACCAGATTTCAGACGCTATCCTCGACCAGTTCTTAGCTTACGACGAGAAGGCACGCGTGGCTTGTGAAACATTTGTGACGACCGGTCAGGTGGTCATTATGGGCGAGGTGCGCAGTAATGTATATATCGATTTGCAGACTATTGCACGAAACACCGTCAAGCGCATCGGTTACACGAAGGCCGAGTATCAGTTTGACGGCAACTCCTGCGGTATTTTAAGCGCCATCCACGAGCAGAGTGCAGACATCAACCGTGGTGTGGATAATGGTAACGAGGACGAACAGGGTGCTGGCGACCAGGGCATGATGTTCGGTTACGCCACCAACGAGACGGAGAACTATATGCCCGTGAGCCTTGATCTGGCACACCTGATCATGCGCACACTGGCCGACATCCGTAAGGAGAGCAAGGAGATGCCCTATCTGCGTCCTGATGCCAAGAGTCAGGTGACTATCCAATACAGCGACGAGGGCATTCCTGAGCGCATCGACACCATCGTTGTCTCCACCCAGCACGACGAGTTCGATCCCGATGACGAGAAAATGCTTGCCAAAATTAAGGACGACGTGATTAATATCCTCATCCCGAGGGTGAAACAGCAGATACACTCACAGAAGGTGCTCGACCTCTTTGGCCCCGACATCAAGTACTACGTGAACCCCACGGGTAAGTTCGTCATTGGCGGTCCTCACGGTGACACAGGTCTGACAGGCCGTAAGATCATTGTTGACACTTACGGTGGCAAAGGTGCTCATGGTGGTGGTGCTTTCTCTGGCAAGGACTCCTCGAAGGTCGATCGCAGTGCCGCCTACGCTGCCCGTCATATCGCCAAGAACTTGGTTGCAGCAGGTGTGGCCGACGAGATGCTCGTACAGGTTAGCTACGCCATCGGTGTGGCCAAGCCCATGAACATCTACGTGAACACCTACGGCCGTAGCAGGGTTCAGATGAGCGACAGTGAGATCGCCAAGAAGATCGAGACCCTGTTCGACCTTCGTCCGAAGGCCATCGAGCGTACCTTGAAACTGCGCCAGCCCATCTACAGTGAAACGGCTGCCTACGGTCATATGGGCCGCCAGCCGGAAATCATCAAGAAGACCTTCACCAGCCACTATCATCCGACAAAGATTATGGAGGTGGAACTTTTCACGTGGGAGAAGCTTGACCGCGTGGAGGATATCCGCAAGGCGTTTGGTCTGGCATAAAGCATGACCGTACAGGACAGCATCATATTCAATCTACCTGCTGCGTTCAGCAACCTTGATTCCGTGGCAAGGATATCGGCAAGACCGCAGACACCCTATCAGGTGCTGCGGTTATTGCCTAAAGATGCGACCCCTGCCCAGCAAGACTCCGCCATACAGGCCTGGCTGAAAGACGTTGAGATCCGTTACAGTGAACAGCCCGACACACTCCACCTGCCAGGGGAAGGTATTCCCCGCGACATGACGGAAGCAGACCTCCCCCTATACTACCGTGAAAACTTCTTTTCCAAAGACACGATGTATCATGAGGAACTGCAAGCCGGTGGCTCTGGTGTGGCAGGCGACCCCGTTCCTGAAACACTCAGCAACGACAATGTCATCACGGGACTGCTTATCATCTGTTTCCTGTTCATCGCCTTTACCTTATCAAAGATTTCCGGCTTTATCGTCAAACAGTTGAAGAACTTCTTCTATGTCCAAAGGACTGATAGAGACGTCACCGAGACAGGCAATGAGGTGAAGTTCCAGTTTGTGTTTGTGGGGCTGACTTGTCTGGTGTACGGACTGTTGTATTACCTGTATGCCACAGCCTATATCGCAGACACCTTCACCCTTTCGTCAGAATATACCATTCTGGCCATCTTCATTGGAGTGTTCTTGCTGTACTTCCTACTACGCTTCATCCTATACAATGGCGTCAATATGCTCTTCTTCGACAAGAGGAAAAATGGAAAATTTTTAACATCCCTTCTCTTCCTCACTGCAATGGAGGGAGCCGTGCTATTCCCTATTCTCCTACTATTAGCATATCTGCATTTTTCACCTGTTTATGCTGCGATTTATGTTGCGACGGTGGTTATTTTGGTTAAAATACTGACATTTTACAAGTCTTATGTTATCTTTTTTAAGCAAAATGGAGTTTTTCTACAAATATTTTTGTACTTTTGTGCCCTCGAAATGGTACCGTTGTTCGCATTATGGGGCGGCCTATCGGTTATCGTGGATATTTTTAAAATAAAAATTTAGGACACAAATGATTAAGAAAATCCTGGTTTCACAACCCAGACCAAACAGTGAGAAGTCGCCATATTTCGATATCGCGAACAGATTCGGAGTAGAATTGGTGTTCCGTCCCTTCATCAAAGTGGAGAGTATTACCGCCAAGGAGTTCCGTGCCCAAAAAGTTAGTATCCTCGACTATACCGCCATTGTGTTTACCTCAAGGCACGCCATCGACCATTTCTTCAACATGGCCAAGGAACTGAGAGTTACTATTCCGGAAGACATGAAATACTTCTGTGTGACGGAAACCATCGCACTCTATATCCAGAAATACGTACAGTACCGTAAACGCAAGGTCTTCTTTGGTGAGACGGGCCGCGTTGATGATCTGGTACCCACCATGGTCAAGCACAAGACTGAGAAATATCTGGTACCGATGAGCGACGTGCATAACGACAGTCTCACGCTCCTGCTCGACTCTAAGAAACTGCAGCATCGTGAGTGTGTGATGTATAAGACGGTCAGCAATGACTTCACACCAGAGGAGGTCAAGACCTTCGACTATGACATGCTGATTTTCTTCAGTCCTGCAGGTATTGAGTCACTGACAAAGAACTTCCCCAATTTCAAACAGGAAGAGATTGCCATTGCCACCTTCGGTCCGACGACAGCCAAGGCAGCTAAGGATGCCGGTCTGCGACTCGACATCGAAGCTCCCTCAGAGAAATATCCCTCGATGACCAGTGCTCTCCAGCACTACCTGATAGAAAACCAAGAATAATCCTCAAGAAGATGGCGGCTCCTACATTCAGGAAACAGGAGCGCATCGTCAGCACCCGTCTGATTGAGATGCTCTTTGGTAAAGGAAACAGTCAGTCACTGTCAGCCTTTCCGCTAAGGGCAGTTTTCGTCCAGACAGCGCGTCAGTCCTCCTGTGCGCCAGTACAGATACTGATCAGCGTACCGAAGAAACGGTTCAAGCATGCTGTCGATAGGAACAGGGTGAAACGACAGATACGGGAGGCCTACCGTCATCACAAGCAGTTGCTCGAAGGAGTCGTTGCTGAGGACAAACAATTATTGATTGCCTTCATCTGGCTCTCAGACAGACACTACCAGACCAATGAGGTGAAGAAAAGGGTTATCGGTCTCTTAGAACGAATAGCGGCAAAATCATGAAATGGCTGTCTGATATCATAAAATGGCTTCTGGTATTGCCAATCCGCTTCTACCAGTTATGCATTTCCCCGCTGCTGGGACCCTCCTGCCGCTTCACGCCAACCTGCAGTGAATATGCCAAACAGGCCATTATGAAGCACGGTCCCATCAAAGGTCTTGGACTGGCCATCTGGCGGATATTAAGATGTAACCCTTGGGGTGGCTCGGGCTATGACCCAGTACCCTGAAAAGGTAAAAAGGTGAGAAAGTAAAAAGGTAAAAAAGATATATGAAGAAGAACTTTGTAGAAGAACTGAAATGGCGCGGTATGCTGGCACAGATGATGCCCGGCACAGAAGAACTGCTCCAGAAAGAGATGGTTACCGCCTATTTAGGTACTGACCCGACGGCAGACTCCCTGCACATCGGACACCTGTGCGGTATCATGATGCTGCGCCACCTGCAGCGTTGCGGTCATCGTCCCATCATCCTTGTGGGTGGTGCCACAGGTATGATTGGTGACCCCTCTGGTAAAAGCCAGGAACGTAATCTGCTGAATAACGAGACACTTTATCATAATCAGGAGTGCATCAAGAAACAAGTAGCCAAGTTCCTCGATTTTGAGTCGAAGGAGCCAAATGCCGCTATCATGGTGAACAACTACGACTGGATGAAAGACTTCACCTTTCTCGACTTCGCCCGTGAGGTGGGTAAGCACATCACCGTTAACTATATGATGGCCAAGGAGAGTGTGCAGCAGCGTCTGAACGGTACGGCCCGCGATGGTCTGTCGTTCACCGAGTTCACCTATCAACTGCTGCAGGGTTACGACTTCCTGTACCTCTACCAGCACTATGGTGTCAAACTGCAGTTAGGCGGAAACGACCAATGGGGCAACATGACCACTGGTACTGAACTGATCCGCCGTACCCTTGGCAACGAGGTGGAGACATTTGCCCTCACCTGTCCGCTCATCACCAAGAGCGATGGTAAGAAGTTCGGCAAGACAGAAAGCGGCAACATCTGGCTCGATCCTGTCCGCACGACTCCATATAAATTCTATCAGTTCTGGCTCAACGTGAGCGACGACGATGCAGAGCGCTATATCAAGATTTTCACTTCACTCGAAAAGGATGTGATCGATGCGCTCGTCGAGGAGCACAAGCAGGATCCGGGTCGCCGCATCCTCCAGAAGCGCCTGGCTGAAGAGGTGACGGTAATGGTACACTCCCAGAAAGCACTCGACACAGCCATCGAGGCCAGCAATATCCTCTTCGGCAAATCGACAAAGGAAGGGTTGGAGAAACTTGACGAACAGACGTTGCTCGACGTGTTCGACGGTGTACCACAGTTTGAGATAACGAAAGACCAACTCGGACAGCCTGCCATTGAACTGTTGACCACTGTTGCCCCTGTCTTCCCCTCGAAGGGTGAAATGCGAAAGATGGTACAGGGTGGCGGTGTCTCACTGAACAAGGAAAAGCTGACTGATCAGAACCGTCCTATCACCGCAGAAGACCTCATCGACGGCAAGTATCTGCTGGCTCAGAAAGGTAAGAAGAACTATTACCTGCTGATCGTAAAATAAGATAAGGTGGTAAAAATTTGGCGGTATGCCAGATTTTTACTACCTTTGCACCCGCATTGGACGATGGTGTAATGGTAACACTACAGGTTTTGGTTCTGTCATTCCCGGTTCGAATCCGAGTCGTCCAACTCTCAAAATAATACCAAAAAGAAAGGGGATCCGTTGGGATCCCCTTTGATTTTTATTTACAAATGGCTTACTTGATTGCATCAGCAAGTTCAGCACCAGCCTTGAACTTAGCCACCTTCTTGGCAGCAATCTTGATCTTCTGCTTGGTTGCGGGGTTGATACCCTCACGAGCCGGGCGCTTGTTTACGCTGAATGTACCGAAACCAACGAGGGCAATCTTGTCACCTGCTACGAGAGCATCCTTAATAGCTGCAACTGTTGCATCAAGAGCTTTCTTAGCGTCAACCTTTGAGAGACCAGCACCTGCTGCAATCTTCTCTACCAATTCTGATTTGTTCATAATGTCTGTAATTTTAATGAATTATTAATAGTAATAACTGTGGTTTTATTGATTTCGAC
>Ga0265301_10001451_pt1 | contig 30822 bp, 25 predicted proteins | sample AusTroGonzalo_MG_2_FD_193488 | JGI IMG/M metagenome (GOLD analysis project Ga0265301, IMG submission 193488) | Bovine rumen microbial communities from tropical cattle in Woodstock, Queensland, Australia - Gonzalo_04 | ecosystem: Host-associated > Mammals > Digestive system > Stomach > Rumen ... | reverse complement strand
ATTTTCGCAAAGCATAGGAAGCGGTACTCTGCGAAATTGGAACACAAATTTAATAAATGCTAGGTAATTTGCAAGTATTTTTCTTTTGAAATTGCGCTAAAAATGCGGATTTTCGGACTTATCCACAATTTTTCGGGGTGTTTCCGGAGCGTTGAAAACCCGCTCATTTCCTAGGATAAAAATGCCCTTTTTCGCTTAATTTTCAAAGGTATAGCAACTTATATCAACGATAAAACCAAGTTTCTAACATCTTATCAACATTATTTATAAACCCACCAAAATCAATTTCACAAGGACGCATATTGAAAGTAAAAAGATTTTTACATTTGAAAATTTTACAAAGTTTTACCTTTCCAGACTTTCCAAACCATTGACTTTCAATATTTTGAGATTTCCCGCCCCTTTCAAAATAACAGAATTCGCGTCTCCAAAATCACCCCTATCGACCACCGACAAACTACCAACAACCACTAACGAATGACCAACGGCTAAAGACCAATTACCAAATTCCGAATTGTTTTATATCACGATTATCACGTGAAAAGATTTTTTACAAGACATTATATATAATATTGCTATCTTTAAACAAAGGTGTTTGGGGATAATTTCGAGGAACTTCTATGAAATACCCCCTTTTGAGACCCCTGCTTGCGCTTGGGGCACTCGTTTTGGCTTGTTCGTGTTCAGACAAATCGCCCAGCAGCGGCGATTCTTCCGTTATACCTTGTGAAGACGCCTTGTATATGCCTTCTAAAGGCTACCTGATTTATACCAAGGACAACAAGGTCACTGATCTTTCTGGCAACCAGATTGGAAAAGCCGTTGGTGTCACAACTAATGTTATTGTCCTCAAGGACATGGCTGGTCAAAACCTACTCGGAGACCAACAAACCCTGAACATCAATGACCATAGCATCGTAACGCAGCTTATCGGCGACCCGGCAAACTGCAACGTGGGCAAATCCGGTTCCCAGATTTCCACTTGCGAAGACGCCCGCCTGTTGACCGCAGACAAGAACTACCTCATCTACGCTGACGGCTCAGTGACTGACGAAGCAGGCAATCCAATCGGCACGCTCTCCCCCATCCTGGGCACGACGCTTTTTAACATGGTGGATTTGTCCGGTACACCGATCATGAATAACATCGATCTCAACCTGTACCAGCAAATTATCCCTGGCGATGGTATCCGCTATAAGATTACGGAACCCGCCTACCACTGGAAAGACGAGAAAGGCAATTACGTCATCTATAATAGCACGGTTGTCACCGATCCGTCAGGAAAAGCAGTCGGTGTTATCGATTTCTCCACAGGCATCATCTTCAATCTCGAAAGGACTGCGCCGCTTACCGTGGTTGACATCGCAGTGCTGATGCAACCTAAGTCCATCCTGCAGTTGAATTCCAAGTGCGTGGACTACGACGCTCCTGTCGTTTCTTCTTCAAGCGCATACGTACCTCCTGTAAACAGCAGCTCCTCGACATACGTCCCGCCTACCCCGAATAGCAGTAGCGCCACCCCGAAGAGCAGCTCCTCCAAGCCAAAGAGCAGCAGTTCCGCACCTCCTCCGAGCAGCAGCTCTGCCGTAGTCACGAACAAGTGCCCGACAATCAAGACTAAGAGTGGCGGCAAGACCGGCTCCGGCTGGGCAACCCGTTATTGGGACTGCTGCAAGCCCCACTGCTCCTGGCCAGAACACGCACACGGCAACTATTCCAAGCAGTGCACCAACAAGGGACAGAACGAAAGCTCCGACTGGAGCGGCGGAAGCGTTTGTAGCGGTGGCGGCCTCATGACCTGCACAAGCCAGATTCCGTTTACAATTGATGGCTGTACCGAAATGGGCTTTGCATTCGCAGCTGTGCCTGCAAGCGATGGCGGCGACTGCGGCAAGTGCTACCAGCTGACCTTCACCGGTAAGGGCAAGTACTCGACCGACGCAAACCACCAGGCAATCAAGAACAAGAAACTCATCATCATGACGACCAACATCGGTGGTGACGTTCAGCAGGGCCAGTTCGACATCATGATCCCGGGCGGCGGCGTTGGCATGTTCAACGGATGCTCTTCCATGGGTTGGGGCAACCAGGGCGCTCAATACGGCGGCCTCCTCTCCGACTGCGAAACCGAAAAGAACTACAAGCCGGCTGCAACTTTGACCTGCCTCAAGGAAAAGTGCAACAGCGTGTTCAGCGGTGATTCCAAGGCAAAGCAAGGCTGCCTCTTCCTCGCCGAATTCATGCACGGCGCAGGCAACCCCTTGCACAACTACGTCGAAGTGGAATGCCCCGAAGTTCTCAAGTCCAAGTATTAATCAAAAGGTCTAAATCGGAACTAAACGCCCCGTAACGGGGCGTTTTTCTTTTTGTAAGTCTTTGATAATAAATAGGTTGTGCTTATTTTCACATAATCCTATTGTATAGTTCTTTTTACTCTTAATTACGAGCATTTTAGAGGAGAAGATTTTATCTTTTAGCGCGGATGATTGGAATACAGGGTGTGATATATTTACAAGGGCTTATTATATCATGAAGAATAAACTGTTTAAAACCCTCACAATTTTCGGACTTTCCTTTATCGCTTGGAACTGCTCCGATGACCCTGCATCTCCTTCGGGAGCAACCTCTGCCGAATTACCGGCAATCCAGACAAAGCAAATGCTTGAAGTGGATCAGCAAAGCTGGTTGCTCAATACCGGAAGCCAAGTTTTCTTGATTGTACCCAATGGTACTGGAACGTACGCTGTCACGGATGCATTCAGCAATCCGGTCGGCACGTTCAATACGACAACAAAGTCCATTTCAGACGCAGCCGGAAACACGACTGTTGTCAACGTCGATCTTTCTTCGCTCCCGATTGTCAATCCGGACAAGACCATCACCTACCCCGATGGCTCCAAGACGACTCTCACAGGCGAACCGGTTTCGAGCGGTGTAGTAGTGAACAGCTCCTCGGCAACAGCCCCAGGCACCGTTGTTGTAAGCAGCTCTTCCGTCTACAACCCGAGCACAAATCCGGTCGTGAATTCCAGCTCCGCCAAGGCTACCCCGGTCGCTTCCTCCTCTTCGCAGAAGACCCAGCAGCCTGTCGCAAGCTCCTCCTCGAAGCAGCAGACCAACTCCGGCACCTCCGACAAACAGTGCAATGGCCAGTGCTATGACAGTGCTTCGGGCAAGTGCGTTGCCTATTACGATCAGCTGACCGGCTCCAAGGGCGAAAAATACGCCTACGACAATGATTGCAAGGTAAACTGCTACTACGATCCTGAAAATAAGAATTGCCAGAACATGACCGGCTCGACAACAACTGAACAGCCGAAGTCCAGCTCTAGCGTGAAGTCTTCTTCTTCTCAGCAACAGCAGCAGGCAAAATCTTCTTCGTCTCAGCAGCAGCAACAGCCGAAGTCCTCCAGCAGCCAGCCGAAATCTTCGTCTAGCCAGCAGCAACAGCAGAACAACCCCAACGCCTCCGCTGAAGAAGCCAAGTACCTCAATGCAGGCGCCGGTGGACAGCAGGGCTTTGCCACCCGTTACTGGGACTGCTGCATGCCTCACTGCTCCTGGCCGGAACACGGCGGCGCCGCCAAGACTTGCGATGCCAAGGGCAAGACCCCGATCGGCAACACTAACGGCAGTATCTGCTCCGGCGGTCAAGGCACCACTTGCACAAGCCAGATTCCTATAATCGTGAGCGACAAGCTCGCCTACGCATTCGCAGCAACTCCGGGTAACGACGCCACATGCGGCAAGTGCTTCGCCCTCACCTTCACCGGTACCGGCAAGTACGAAACCAAGGCAAACCACCAGGCTCTCAAGGGCAAGACCCTCGTCGTGATGGCATCGAACATCGGTTACGACGTACAGGGCGGCCAGTTCGACATTATGATCCCAGGCGGTGGCTTCGGTGCTTTCAATGGTTGCAGCCAGATGGGCTGGAACATCCCGCAAAACACCACAACATACGGCGGCCTCCTCTCCGACTGCGAAAAGGAAGTCGGATACAGCGGCGACCTCTTGACCAAACGCAAGGAATGCCTCACCAAGAAGTGCAACAGCGCATTTGCAAGCGACACCCAGGCCAAGGAAGGCTGCCTCTTCCTCGCTACATGGATGGAAGCAGCAGGCAACCCGAACCACACTTATAAAGAAGTTGAATGCCCGGCTGCTTTGAAGGCCCAATTCTAATCAAAAGCAGCCAGAAGCGCCATTAGCTATAGTTAAAACTTATAGAAGCACCCTGCCAAAGGGTGCTTTTTTGACTATGATTACATCGCTAAAATCCAAAAATTTCTCGAAATTATGGAAACAATTGTTTGCACGATATTTTGGGGTAATTCATAACATTGGAGAATGCGATATGACATTGATGTCATCCGAAAAGCTGAAATAGAACTTTTAGCACAGATGCAAGGGGCTACTTCGATTACGAAGAAAAAACTCGCTCTCGATAGCGGGATTAGCCGTCAGCACCTCGGTCTCGTCGCAAAAGGCAAACGCAACCTCTCCGTCAAATCATTTTGCGACCTTGCCGATGCCTTCGGCTGTACAGCCACCGAACTGATGTCCAAGCTCGAAGCTTTAATGTTGGAGCAAATCCAGCTCCAGACGCCTGCCGCAGCCGACAAGGCTAAGGGCATAAACTATATCAATAAAGCTATTCTGGACAAAAACAATCCGAAAAAACCGCCTAAGCCATAATTATAGGCATTTTTAAAATTGCTCAAGCAGCTGAATGCGCTCAGGTGTATCCGGGTGCGTGCAGAACATGATGTTCGCCTTCGCGACCCAACCCTTTAATCCCATATTGTTATCGAATTCTTCATCGGGGTGGATCACGTAAAGCTGTGCGATATCGTCGCGCTTTACGCTCATAAGCCCCGGATCCTTGGAAATCTTTCGCAGCGCAGAAGCTAGCGCAAGCGGATCTCCACAAAGTTCGGCACCGCCGGCATCGGCAACGTATTCACGCTTGCGCGAAATCGCAAGTCGCGTAAGCCAAGTAAAAACATAGCCGATAGAACTCCAAAGAAACACTAGCAGTAAAATAAAGATAAGGTACACATCGGCTCGCCCACTATTGCGGTCACGCCTGGACGAACGACGCGGAGTATGGATCATGGCACTCATCAGTTTCAGCGATACCGTCTGAATCGTCGCAAAAATCCCCACGAAAACAATGCACACCACCATGAGGCGCGTATCGCGATTCTTGATATGCGTAAGCTCGTGACCTACAACTGCCGAAAGCTCCCTATCGTCCAGCTTTTCGATAAGCCCCGTCGTGAGCGTAATCGTAAACGAAGGAATATCGATGCCGCTTGCAAAGGCGTTCATTCCCGAATCTTCTACAATGTTGATTTGCGGCATCTCGATACCGCCTGCAATGCAAAGATTCTCGACAATGTTATAGACACGCAAGTTTTCCTTGCGTTCAACAGGTTTAGCGTGGACCGCATGCCGTATAATAGCGGTATTGGCACAATAGGCAACAATGAACCACACCCCTACAATCTGCAAGGTGTAAGGAATCACGACCTTGAAGCAATGCCATATTTCGGGCCAATGCATAGTCCCGTACCTTGTACGTGATGCATGGTCAAGAGGGCAGCCTCCCTCGACAATATCGCAAAGAACACCGAAGAAATCAAGCCCCAGAATAACCAGAAACACCATCCCCAGTAATATTACCGGGAACATGAAAAGCAGAATCACCGTATTGCGGTTATTCCGCCAAATCTGGGTTTGGAGACCGACGTATTTCATTGAAGGAAATTAAAACTTCACTTCAGGGGCCTTTTCGAGCGTAGCCCTATTCTCGACCGCCTCGTACATGGCAGCACGGGTAAAGTGGAACATGCCAGCAATGATGTTGCTCGGGAAGACTTCGCAAGCGTTGTTGAATTCGCGCGTCGAGGAGTTGAAGAAACGGCGTGCGGCGGCAAGCTTGTTTTCAATGTCCGCAAGTTCCGTCTGCAACTGCAAGAAGTTCTGGTTCGCCTTGAGTTCCGGGTAAGCTTCGAGCGAAACGCGGAGCCCAGCGAGTGCACCGGACAAAGCCTTGTCGGCAGCGACCTTTTCGTCGATAGTCGTCGCACTCATAGCGGCAGAACGTGCGGCAGTTACCTTCTCGAGCACGTCCTTTTCGTGCGTGGCATAGCCCTTGACCGTCGAAACGAGCTGCGGAACAAGGTCATAACGCTGCTTGAGCTGCACATCGATATTCGCAAACGCATTCTCGCGATTGTTGCGGAGCTTCACAAGCCCGTTGTACATGGAAATGAACACAGCGATGACGATGAAAATGACTGCGACTACGATAACTACGGTCATATAATCTCCTTTCTTCTTGTGGAAATAATATACATAAAAACAAGGAGAAAAAGATTTGGAAATAGGTTTCAACTCATTCCTATCACGTACATAATATGCGCAAAATTCGTAGAACGTTTCTCTTTCCTTACAGGAATAGAATTATATTGGTAACATATTTAAATAAAAAAGGTATACCATGCAAAATTCTAGCACACGTGAAGAAATGCGACAGTATTATTCGAATACAACGTCAACTGTTGAAAAAATCCTTACTGATTTAAAAGAAACCAACAACCGAAACGACGAAGAATTACAAAAAAAAGTTGGCGCCCTCATTGCAAATATCGAGAGCAACAACAATAAGTTTAAAAAGCTTGTCGAAGATCTTGAAAAAGATAGTGAATTCGATAAATTCACCATTGCATTTTTAGGGCAGACCAATGCTGGCAAAAGTACGATTATTGAAGCCTTACGCATCCTTTTTGATGAAGAATCCCGAAAAACAAAAGCAGCTGAAAATCAAAAAGGTAATATTACCGCATTGACCGATTACAACAAACAATATTCTGAACTTATCCATCAGCTAGAAAATCTAAAATCAAAATATAAAACTCCAGCATCTAGTATAATTATCCCCATTGTTGCACTCCTAATCGGAATTGCAATCGGTATTGGAATTGGAGGCTTAATATAATGAACCTTTTTAAGCCTAGGCAAGTTAAACTCATAAATGCCTTAATAAGGCACATTAAGGCAAAACAGAATCTTGAAAATAGCAGCTATTTTCAAGTGGACGGCTGTATTATCGGTAATGGTAGCCAGGATTTTACAAAATCCCACACAAGCTATGGATTAAACATTAATGGAGAAAAAGCACAGCTAATCGATATCCCTGGCATTGAAGGCAATGAAGAAAAATTTATAGACATAATAAAGAATGCCCTGAAAAAAGCGCACCTTGTTTGTTACGTTGCAAAAGAAGCAAAAGGTATCGAAGAAACCACCTTGCAAAAAATCAAGGATTACATGCAAAAGAATGTTACCGAAATGGTAGGCATTCACAATATTCTATTGCAACCGCATAAGGAATATGACGGAGACAATTACGTAGAAGACATTACCAAAAAATTCAACGAAGCCAATAGGAAAAACAGCAATATCGGAGAAAAGCTTCAAAGCGTTGTTCCCGAAGACATGTATAAAGACACCATAGGGATTTCTGCATTGCCTGGAATATGCGCGTTGGCAATTCATAATGGTAAAACCTCATTTGCAGCTCCAGAAAAATTTTTTAACAACTCTGCTGTGGCAGAATCGTTGAAAGCCTTACGCCGTGAACAAAGGACCTTTTTAAGTCGTGCATCGGATGTTGACCTACTAAAAGTGAGCCACTTGAACAAACTCAGAAATGTTATTATTGATAGCTGTAATAACGCACCTGAAAGAATCAAAAAGGCTTCGTTGATCCGTCTATCCAAGCTTCTTCAAGATGACTATCTAGCCGACATTACTAAGCAAAAAACTGCAATTGGAGATTTTCGTAATAAAATCCGAAAAAGAACGGATTCATTGAGAGACAACATTGGAAACGCTCGTGACCAGCTTAAAAGAAACATGGAGCATTCCGTAAAAAATGCAGTATACGATTTCTTCTATCAGGATATTTTGGAGAAAATTATTTATCCCCATATTGAATACTATGTAAAAATTGATGAAGATATCTTGAATAGGGAACTCAAATCTGAGCAATCTAGACTAAACAAAAAGATGTCCGATGATATACAAAATGCGATAACATCATCCTCAAAAGATTTTGCGGAACGAATTCATAATTACGTGTCCGACTACCAACGTGGCATGATGCTAGATTTCCAAAATATCTCTTTGGAGTTACCAGAATTCAATGCGGAATCTTTTGATTTTAAGCAGCTAGGAAGTGCGGCGATGACAATCGGCGGTTATGCACTTTCTGGATTTATGATTGGAAACGTTATTGGAGCAATAGCCGGTGCATTTGTAGGTTTGGTTGTTTGGTTCGCAGGTTGGTTCACTTCAAAAGAAACTAAAATCAGAAAAGCCAAAAATAACGCCCGCGATAAAATCGAAGAGTGTGCCGATGAAACTTGGAATAAGATGTCTGGCAAAATAAGAGACATCGCCAACGGACTCGCTTCAAAAACGGATGAAGTCTTAACACTTGCTTACAGGCAAGTCGAATCAGCAAATCAGTCTTACGACTTGATCTCGGATTTGGAATCAAAAATCAAAAAACAAATAAAACATCTTGATGCAGAAATCGAACTGATGAGGGTATAACCATGAAACAAAACTCCTTTAAAACAGAAATTCTAAAATTTGCCGAAAAACTGGACAAGTTTTCAAATCTCCTTACAGAAGCAAAAAAAAGGACTTTTTCTGAAGAATTGGAGAAATCTTTTGAATCTTCTATAGAAAAAGTTGCATCCCTCAAAAACAGCATCCAGGACGGTAAACTGAGAATCGCCCTTGTCGGTGCTTTTTCTGACGGAAAGACAAGTACTGTCGCTGGATTCCTGGGACATGCCGACAGTAACATGAAAATTGCTGAAGAGGAATCTTCAGACGAAATTATAGAATATGAGCCAGCAAATATTGACGAGCACCTCCCACCATGTTACTTTGTCGATACACCGGGGTTGTTTGGGCAAAAATTTTCAAACATCACAGAAAAATACGTATCTGAAGCTCATATTATCTTGTACATTGTCGCTGCAACTAACCCACTAAAAGATAGCCATAAAGAAACAGTTGCATGGCTGATGAATAAATTAAATAAATTCGATAACACCATTTTTGTCATTAACAGAATGGATGATGTATGCGATTACACTGATCCTGAAGATTTCGCAGAAAAAGAGAAACAAAAGAAAGAATTTCTCATTGAAAACATTACCCGGTTCTGCGGTCTTAATAAAGATGATGCTAAAATAAAGAACTTGAACATCGTCTGCATTTCCTCGGACCCAGAAGGCAAAGGTTTGCAAGATTCTAACGGAAAGCAGAATTATTGGTTGACTCCCGAAAAGAGGGAAAAATACGAAAAGTATTCCCGCATGCAAAACTTGAGGGATACAGTCAATGAAGTTGTCAAGCAAACCTTACCCCAAAAGCTAATCCAAGATACCGCTCTCACCGCAATCATTGCCGAAGTGGAAAAAAACTTCAAGGCATTAGATGATGAACAAAGCAAATTAGGCGAAGCAGTCATTCCAGAAACAAAAAATACTGTAGAAATTCTAGAAAGAGATCTTAATAACACAAAAAAGGACTTAAAGCGCGAAATTCGCCCATGCCGTGAAGAGCTTGAATCCCTAGAAAAAAGAATTACTACAAAAATCAGAAGCGCATCTGTGGCAACATTGCAAGAGGTCGTTGAAGATGAAATCGGTGACAAAGACAGTGCGCATAAACTTGAAGCACATATTCAGGATATTCTGCGAGATCATTTTGAAAACATTGTCAACACCTCCTGTCAAAAAATCAAATCCGATTTCGATTTAGGCAGTGAAAACATCGATTCTTCCTTAAAGCACTTTGTAAAAGCAGGTGCCGACGGAATGAAGAGTTTTAGCGGCATCGGTAAAGCAACTGTTTTTGCTGGCAGGGATATCTTAGGAAAAGTCGGCATTGCCATTAAGTTCAAACCATGGGGTGCTGTAAAAGTTGCCGGCATGATTAATAAGGGCGTTCCTATAGCAGGTGCTGCTATTTCCTTGGTTCTCGACATTTTCACTATATTTCAAACCAAGGAACAGCAGGAAAAATTTGCAAATGCTCAAAATACATTGATAGAAAATATCCATACAGCATTCAAAGACATTTATAAACAGTTTAATGAAGATGGGGTCTTCTTCGATTCTTTTGCCCCGCAGATTTATGAAATAGAAAAACAAATTGATGGCGCCCGCACGGCTCTAAAAGAACTCGAAAATAACAGTACATTCTGTAATGAAGCAAAAGATAAAATTAAGGCTTTCCTGAAAAACGAGACCTTCAACGACTCTTGTTCAAGCGAATCAAATCCCAAAGGGCTTCGCGCATGGATTAAAAAAATTATGAAAAGCTAAAAACATCATTCGAACAAAGGACTGCTTTAAAAGCAGTCCTTTATCTCAACAAATAGTACTCATCCGCAAGTGCTTGCAAAGCAGTGACTCCTTCTTTCATTTTGATGCTCTTGATGGCATCGATCACAAAGTCCATACCGTATTTGTCAATGTACGAAGCAACTAAAAATTTGAGGTCCTTTTGAACTTCCTCAATGGGCGGCGTCAAAGCACTACTGCATGCAGGGCAGTATCTCATGCTTTTGGCAAACGATTCTGAAACCGCAAATTCGGAATTACATTTTTCGCATCTCACTATAGCTCTTTTAAATCTGGGCATTTGTGTCTCCTATTAATTTAAAAAAAATATAGGCAACACATATAAAATCTTAAATACTCAAAATATTCAGGTTCCAGAAACTGGAACTTTTATAGCGTATATAATGTTCCAAAATACCAGCTTTGACATCCTCAAAAGACAAAAAGCACAAAAAATGTCCCTTTTTGGCAAAAAAATGTTTTATATTACCATCATGTTTGTAAACTTTACTTTTCCGTGTTTGGGTTTTCATTGCTAAAAGTCGACCGAATACAAGAAAAAACAGGCGTTCTTGGACCTGGCATACGAGCCGTGATCTGGTTTCACGGCTGTTTTCGCCATTGCCCTGGCTGCATTGCCGCAGGGATGAACAAGTCTCAGGATTTTACCGAATACACGGTAGACGAGCTGTTCCAGAAGGTTGCATCGGTGGAAGGCATAGAGGGGCTCACCATCTCTGGCGGCGAGCCCTTGATGCAAGACCTAGACGAACTATACAAGTTCTTGATGTTGGTCAGGCAAAAGACAGCCTTGAGCGTAATGCTTTACACGGGGTACCTGTTGCAAGAGATCAACGAGGACGAAAACAAGAAGCGACTGCTTGACTTTGTGGACATCCTAGTCGATGGCCCCTACGTCGAGGAACTGGACCATGGACAATTATGGAGAGGCTCCGAAAACCAGAGGGTTTATTTTCTCTCTTCGCGATACTCCGAAGCCCAAGATGGTTTCGCGCAGAAGAAGGGGCGCCCCATAGAATGTAAGTTTATAAATGCCTCCGATTTTTCCCTGACGGGAGTTCCGCCTCGCGGGTTCAGGGAATCTCTTTCGAGAAGAATGGCAGAAAAGGGTTTAATTATTAACTGGTAATAAAGAAGGAACAATATGAGCGGTGTAAAAAAAGCGACAGTAACACAGAACCTGAATAGGACTTTGAAAACCGTTGAGGAGGCACTCGCACAGTGCGCATCCATGGCGAACTCGACTGGAAAGATCGGTCAAAGCGAATTCGAGAATAAAAAGAGGAACGCCCAGACGGTACACAACAACGTCATTCGCAAGTTGCCTGAAGAACTGGCACAGTTCCTTCGTAACGAAACTGCCCAGTGGGAATCCCTTTTGCACCGCCACGACGAAAGCTACGACAAAGCTGGAACATCTGCAAATGAGGCCAATCAGTACGATGCGACGTTCCAGCAGCATTACGATACTGCTAGGCGTAAACTATCATCGATAAATAGCAGCGCAAATAACCTTAAAAGACTAATTAGCGGTAGAAGCGGCTATCTTGATAGCGAAAATTACCAGGCATTGGAACTAGGTCGCCAGGCAAGGCAAATTTTGGCGGAATTGCAGCCCGATGTAGAACTGAGCAGAAAAGCCCAAGATTCAAGGCGTCAGGCATTCAATAAACTCTCGGAATCAGAATCTCTGGCACAAGCAGCCCAGCGCGAATACGACCGTTTGGTGAACCTCGCCCGCGACCGACAGGAAAAGAAACGCATCGCCGAAGAGAACGAACGCAATGCAAAAATGCTCGATGCCGACCTGAAGTCTCTCCGCAAGGAAATCGAGTCTAAAAACTACAAGAAGTTCTCGAACGGCCGCTATTCGGAATCCCTCAAACGCGAACTCGATTCGCTGAAAGACCTAGTCATGGGTGGCGCATACGCCGAAGCCATTCCGCGCTCTCAAAAGATTAAGGAAGAACTGATCATCATCTCAGCCGAGATTGATGCGAACGAGCAAGCATGGACTGCTGCCAAGAACGCAGCCGAAAAAGCTCTTGCCGATGCTAAAGCAGAAATGGCTCTTACGAACAGAAATGATGTGGAGCTTTATTCCGGTCTGGACAAATCTTCTGTAGACAAGTTTTATTCGAACATCGACAAGGCATCTCGCCTGATTGCATCCGAATCATTTGATGCAGCGACATCACAAATTGCAGATGTCTTGAGCAACCTCCGTTCAGCCGTCGAAAAGACTGTAGAAAACAAGAGGCTTGCAGAACAGCGCGAAGAAATCGCCCAGTCGATTATGCAGGCGCTCTACGATTGTGACTATGACACACCGAGCTACTACCAGAAAGAAGAAGGCAATGAGCTTTCGGACCTATGCGTCGTCGCAGCAGCCCCTGGCGGAGTTGGCGACATGAAGTTGCGTATCGCCCTGGACGGCAACGTTTCCTTTGAAGTGGCAAACATCCCCGAAGGCCATGAAAAGCTCTGCATCGAGTCCGTCCGGAAAATGCAGGAAAAGCTCGCCGAAGACGAAATCAACTTTAACGTGACCGACTGGGGTCGCGCAGAAAACCAGAACAAGGTCCACCTGGATGTAAAGCAGAGAACGCAGGAAACCCAGATTACCCGCCAGCGCCAGGGATAAATTATGAATAGCATCTTTTTCAACAAGCGAATTGAAGGTCCGTTCAAGGAGACCTACAAAGGTTACAACCAATATATTTTTACTGGCGATATCGACGACCTATTTTTGATGGATTCTTCTGAACTAGGAATCAATCGCAACCTTTACAGGATTGAAGATGCCTTTGCGGAATATGGCAAGAAAGAAAAGTACGATATTGTCATTACTATAAAAGAAGACCAGAATCTTTCTTTTGGCAACAGTCAGCAAGAAGAATTATTCAACAGGCTTGCGAGCGGGTCTAGCGAAAAACTCGTGGAAGAAGGGAAAAAAGCAAAGGCGTTCATCCCACGCAAAAAAAGAGAAGAACAGTCTAGCGCATCTCAAAGCCAGACTAATGAAAATGCAACTAATCCCAACGCCCAGAACTCGAAACGCCAAGTTGAAGAACAAGCGCAAGGCAACGATGGTCTCAACCGCTTGAACAGGATTACACGGGTTCTGCAAAATACAAAAACCAAGACACTTGTAATTTACCCCAATCCCGAAAAGATGATTGTCGGCGGGAATGTCGATGCCCCGACCATGCAAAAAATCGAAGTCATCGTTAAGAAATGGCGCGATATTATCCAAGAGGCGAATCCAGCAACAAGGACGATATTAATCGTGAACCCCCACCGGTTAAAAGAATTCCGGATGGTGGAGCACACCTTGTCTTGTTATGACCACAACTGCAAGGAAATAACCATTTCGAATCCGCCAGTCGATGAAATGAAGACTTGGCTAAAAAAATACCGTAAAGAAGACAACATTCAGGGAACAAAGAACGATAGAGACCGAGTAGTCCTCACGGGTCGAGCCAATGGCGGAAGCTTGCAGAACTTTATCAGTTGGGTTCAAGGATTCTTCTGGACAAATACAAATTTGTGCAATTGGAGCGACCTAATTGCACATGAAAATCAAGATGCAGTCGAATCAGTTGACGGACTTATAGAACGCCTCGACGAAATGATTGGACTTGATGATGTGAAAAAAGAAATAAAGACCATCAAGGAAAACGCTGAAAAAAATCACGACACAGCTGCCGAAGCGTCTTACCACATGTTCTTTCTGGGCAATCCAGGAACCGGCAAAACCGTCGTCGCAGATATTGTCGCAAGACTTTTCTGGGCTATGGAATTGCGCACAAGCAAAAAGGTCGTAAACGTCGCTATTCAAGATATCATAAGCCAATACAACGAAGGCGAAACCATCCAAAAAATGAAAGACAAAGTCCAAGAAGCTATGGGCGGCGTCTTGTTCATTGACGAAGCGTACCTATTCGCCGAAAGCGACTGGGGTCGTAAGGCATTCCAGGTTCTCTTAACCGAAATGGAAAACAACCGCAATAACTTGACGGTAATTCTTGCCGGGTACGAGGAACGCTTGCAGGCGCTGAAAGATATCAACCCCGGTATCGACAACCGTATTCGAATTAAACTACATTTCAAGGATTATTCAAAGGAAGAGAAACTCAAAATTTTCAAATTGTTCCTAAAAAAGAACAATGAAGAAAAAGAGACCAAGTATCATCTTTCTCCCGAAGCCGAGCAGAAATTGCTCCGCGTACTCGATTCCTGTGAAGGGAACGGACGTGGAGTCAGAAATGTATTCGATTACACCTTGCAAAAAGCCGGAAATGTCGAAGAAATTACTGAAAATCACATCTACGATCCCCACGAAATCCATCCGGATGAAGCCGATAAGGTCATACAGGATATCAATCGAGAATTCATCGGAATGGAAAATCTGAAAGACCGTCTCAAGCAATACTTTAAGCGAATCCAATGGAATGTCCAACGCAACAAGATTTTGGGAATAACGAAGCCTTCTAATTATGCCTACCGCATCCGCTTTACAGGTCCTCCGGGTACCGGCAAGACATCGATTGCCCGCTACATGGGCCGATTCTTCCACGCTATGGGCATTACTGAAACTGATGGATTCCAGGAATGTGGTGCAACATCGCTCAAGGGCGCCTATGTCGGACATGCACAAAAAGCGGTCAACAACCTATTCCACGAGAATCGAGGCAAAGTCATTTTCATCGATGAAATCTATAGCCTCTACAACCCCGATGCCCATCAGGATGATTCGTTCTCGCGCGAAGTGATTGATACGCTCGTTCGCTGCTTGACTGCCGAAGAATATCAGAGTACGGTCGTCATCGTCGCAGGCTACAAGGATCGAGTCGACAAGTTCATGGAAGCAAACCCTGGACTTGCAAGCCGCATCCCCGATGAAATTGAATTCCAAAACTACTCCGCCAACGACTGCTACAAAATTTTTGTCGCCGAAGCCCAAAAGCATCAGTACGAAGTTTTGGACGGATGTCAGGAAAAGCTGGAAGCTTACTTCCAAGCCGAAATCGACAAAAATCAGTCCAATTTCGGAAACGCCCGCGACGTGAAGGCAACCTTCGGACTTGTCGAGACTAACGTCATGAACAGAGTTTTTTCAGACTCTGAAATGTTGTCTTTGGCAAAAACAAAGCCAACAAGGGAACAGTTTACACAAATTACCCCAGAAGACATTCCTGCCGCTGCCCCAATCGCAAAAAAGAATGAGGATTAATTATGGAAAATACCTGCTTTAAAATCAAAGCCCTCGATAAACTTCAAGACAACATTACATCTATCAAAAACGCAAACACGGACAATAGAATTTTAAAACGCGTCAGTGAAATCGAGAAAGCGGCTACAACATCGGACAATAAATTGAAAGCAAAAGGCGAAGACCTGTACGAAACTTATTCAAGCGCCCTTCAACTTAAAGAAAAGGGAGGGGATGTCGACAACATCATCTACACGTTCATCATTGAAATTCTTGATGGTATTTTACAAAGCAGTCCTACCGAACGATATTACTTAGAGAACAATGATGCGTTTTTGATGGAACTTTCTAAAGAAATCGATCTAAAAAGGGAAATCCCTGTTGATGAATCTCCTGAGTTGGAATACTCCTGGAGAGAAAATCTATCAACAGAAGAAACTCTCGAATTCCTGGAGTTCATGGATAAAACCATCAAGGATCGCGACCAACTCATTAAGGAATACGGTGACATAATAGCTTTTTTAAACCGTCTCCTGACTACGAAAGGGGAATTCGATAAAAGGCGCCAAATCAAGGAAGACCTCCCACTCTTCACGTTCGTACGTACTTGTGCCAAGAAAAAAGATGACGAAATCGCAGCACAAATCATAGAAGAGCTGAAAGCTGAATCCAACAGTAAAAATACCACTAACGATAATGCTTTTACTGAACCAAATACTGAAGAATCTGTTCAAGAAAGTGTCCAGGAATTTGTCGATAGCCTAACTTCAGAAACTCCTGTCGAAAACACCTCCACCGAACCAACTGAAACCGCTACAACTGATGCACCTGAAACTACAGAAGCACCAACAGAGGAACACGACTCCCCCGCTTCCGCATCATTTACGGAATCTGAAGGCAATCGTGCCGACGTGCTGTTCGTTCTAGACGCAAGTGGCAGCATGCGCCCATGCTTTGACCAACTCAGGACACATATCAAGCGCTTTGTTGAACCGTTCAAGACAGCAGGTTTCACATCTCTACGCCTTGGGCTTTTGGCATACAGCGCCAACAAGGACAGAACACACAACAGAATTGTGTACCGCAATATGTTCCTCTGTCCAAACCGTGCTAGCAATATGGCAACCCTCTATGGCGACCATGAAACCGCAAGCAAAATGTTCTTTACCAACACTTCGAGCATCGAAGGGAATGTAGACAAGTTCGTCCGCAGGCTGGACGAAATCAAATGCCTTGGCGACGAAGACACCCCATTTGCCATGGACTGTGCCGCCGATTTCCCGTTCGAACCCATCAATACGACCCGAAGAGTCATTATCCTCTTTACAGATGAAAGAATTGACGATGGCGTATCTAAAATGAAATCGGTCGGCGAGAACTACAGCACGCTCGACAAAATTATGGACAAGATCTGCAAGAAGCACATTACCCTTTACTTCTACGGTCCATCAAGCCCCGCTACCGAAGTTCTCGAAGATTACCCGCGCGTCATTTACCAAGATGTCATCGCTTACCAAGACAGGCATAGCCCCACAGAAACTTGGGACAGTCTGAACATCGGACGTGTTCTGGAAAGCCTTGGCAAGAGCATTTCGAGATCCGCCCTGTCCGCAACAGAAGAACCCGAGACAGAACGCGCCATCTACCATCAGGATACCTGGTCTGAGGATTCCTGGAATTAAGTTATTATTACAAAAAAAGGATAAATCATGAGTGAAGAAAAAAGAGCCGACGTAGTATTCGTTGTGGACGCAAGCGATAGTATGAAACCCTGCTTCGACCAGTTGCGCAACAGCATCAAGAAATTTGTAGAACCGTTTAGAGAAGAAGGTTTTACATCGCTCCGTCTAGGACTCTTGGCATACAATGCAGGTCCGAGCAACGGCAAATGGGTTTACCGCAATACGTTCATCAACGGTGACGCTCCCGAAAACATGAACATCCTTTACGGTAACGATGAAGATGCTCAAGAATCGCTGTTCACGCGCTCTGGCGATGGTTTTGTCGATGTAGAAACATTCTGCAACCGCCTCGATTCCATCAAGTGCTGTGCCGACGAAAATACACCGCTTGCTCTCGACTGCGCTGGCGACTTTCCGTTCGAACCGATTTGTACGACCAGAAGAATCATTGTCGTATTTACCGACGAAAAGCTGGAAGACGGTGTTTTGAAACAAGAAGCCATTGGCGAAAACTGTTCGGAACTCGAAAAGGTGATGGAGAAGATTATCAACCAGCGCCATGCAACTCTCTATTACTTCGGTCCCCAGTGCGAAGGCGTAGAGATGATGGAAGAATATTCCCGAGTCTTCGTGACAGAAGTCAAGGAATACAAGGAACGCGCTGAAGGTGAAGATGTATGGGCCAACATCGACTTCGAGAGAATTCTGGAAGGTATGGCAAAGAGTATTTCGCAGTCCGTATTACAGGTGGTCGATGAAGGCAACTATTCCAAAGCTGTTTATGGTCAAGACAAGTGGAACCTGGAAGCCTGGGGCAAGGACGAAGTCGGTGGAATTATCGATATTACCGATGTGAAGGAAGGCGCCGTACTGGATGTCTCCGAACCGCTAGAATGGATAAACGCCCAGATGCTGTGGAAAACCCCTATCGACTTGGATATCCATGCTTTCTATAGATTGAAAAATGGCATCACAGGACACATCTATTTCGGTAATAAAAACGCCCACGGCATGGAATTGGATCGCGACGCCGGTGTAGGAGACAAGCTCGATGACCCTGAAGGCAACCAGGAAAATATCAGATGCACTTCATTAGCCAATATTGATCGCATGATTATTGCGACTAAGATTTTTAATGAGCATGGCTGCTTCTCCGACTATGAAGGCGAAGTCAATATCACGACAAGTAATCCGAGACAGCCTCAAATCCTCTGCAGAATGGAATCCAAAAAACGTCTGAACTGGTGCGTCATCGCCTCTATCAACAACAGCGATCCACAAAAGCCACGTGTCTTGGCAATTAATAAAGTCGTTGCAAATGATCCAGATATCCATGACTCTAAATGGTATACAAAAGAATCCTAGGCCAATAGCAATAAAAGATTTTCAACGAGAAAAATAATGAAAAATACACTTTTTTCTAAAGGTGAAATTATAGAAGGCGAAGATCTTGGGGTACCATACAAGTTTCAGGTACTAAAGGATGGTATCCAAGGTTCCTGTTCCGTCTATGGACCGGGAATGGACCTTATCCAAAACAAGAGAGTGTTCCTAAAATACTATTTTGATCCCCGTCCTAAGGCCCCCTGGTTCAGTGCCTTTGTCGAGTACCAAAAGAAAATACAGAACAGGATTGAGCAATCCACCAATGCCAAACAGCTGATTGCGGGAATACACCGCTATTTCCAAGATCACCGCCGTCATTTTTGGCAAGCAATCGAATATGTTGAAAACAGCCGTGACCTAAAGACCTACCTAAAATCCGACGATATTTCTTGGGACCAACGAATGACTTTTGCCAAGGTTTTCATGTTCGCCATGAAAATTCTCCATCAGGAACTTCGATTGGTTCATTGTGACTTGAAGCCCGAAAACCTTCTCCTTGTACCACAGGGAAATGATAATTACAGCATCAAGTTGATTGACTTCGATCGTCCTATTCTCCTTGATGAAGAAGAAATTCCTTGGGGGTATAATGGCACTCCGGGTTACAAGTCTCCTGAGCATAAAATTCATATGCGCCCCACTGAGAAGTCGGATGTATTTACTTGCGGTTTGATTCTCTATGAATTGCTTGCCAAGGAAGGTCACCCCTTCAACTACGCTGCAGTATCGGATGACTATAACGAAAATATAGCCCCCACACCGCACCTGCTCGGCACATTTGGCAACGAAGATAGCGATAGACTCATTGAAGAAACTTTGCACCGCATGTTGGAGCCAAATCCTGACGACCGCCCGACTGCAGATGAGGTCTATCAAGTTTTTTTTAGAGCGGGCGGAAGCATCCGCCCTAAGACGCCAAAAGCAGCTCAAGATCATACAAGAGTCACTCAACCAGCCCATTCAGCACCTGCTGCATCTGCTTCAGTGGTGACCAACCAGTCACCAGTTAATGTCCAAGCGTTAAAAGGCGCTGCCGATATCGTGTTCCTGCTTGATTCAACAGGCAGCATGACCCCTTGCATTACAGCATTAAAACAGCATATCCATTCGTTTATCGAAGCGCTTATCCGTGGAGATGAATCGCGCAACATTTCTCCCGTCGAAGACTGGCGTGCAAGAGTTGTCGGATACCGTGACTTCGAGGAATGCAATAAGAGCGAGAAAAATGCAAAGCTGTACCGCAAATTTGGTGGCGGCGGCTGGCTCATTTCAAACCCGTTTACCCGTGACGAAAATGAACTGCATAGCCAACTCGACAAGCTCAAATCCTTCGGTGGCGGCAAAGCCCCGCAGGAATCTCTTCTCGACGCCTTAATGCTCGTGCTCAAATCAGGGTTTCTCCCCGCAGGGCAACAAGACGCAGGCGAAGCCGATGGTGGCAGGGCATGGCGCACAAACGGGGTCGGTCGCATTGTCATCGTCTTTACCGACGCTGGCTACCACCCCACTATGAGCTACTGCGCCGAAAAGACGCTATTTGAAGAAGGCGCCCTTTACCCGCTCGACTTGAGAGGTGCAGGCTTGGATGAACTCCAACACGCCATTGAATCGGGATTCTTCAAAGTTTACGTCTTCGCTCCGAACATCAGCGATTACGATGAGCTAAGCGACCTTAGCAACGTTCTCATCATGCAAAGCGATGACGAAGACGAAGGTCTCGTCAAAATGATGAGCGATTCACAAATCGAACGCCTAATCGATGACATCGTCAAAGGCGTGAGCCGTTCTTCCAGTGACTTTAGGGAAATCCCGATTTAGGAGGTATCATGGGTTGGCACTGTCCAAAATGCAACTTTATGGTAGAAGATGGCGCATTCCAGTGCATGGCATGCGGCTACCACCAAGAAACACGATTGATCCTGACATCGGGTGTCGGGAATAAATGGCGTACATTAATCAGCGCCGAGATTACCCGCAGAACATACAAACGCCTGTACCCCGATACAGAACACCAGTATATCCCACGCAACGAAGGCGAACACCCGTTTTCCGTCATCAAGGATGCCGAAAACAACTGGTTCTTGCAAGCCAACGGAAAAAGCCCCGTCGCCGTCACCCTTAACGGGAACCTCTGCGACCCTGCCAGGGAATATCTACTGAACAACGACGACTCGATTTCAATTGCATCGCGAAGTGATTCATCGAGACAAGTTGCACCGCTGACAGTTTCGTTTATCTTAAAGGACGCTGTTTGACAATTATATAATTTAAGGAATTAAAGGTCGGTTGATATGAACAGAACAGAATTGAATGCCAAATGGGACGCCTATTGCCAAAACTTTGTCGGGCATGAGCCAGAAGGCTTTTCCCTAGAAAAAGTTGTCTTTGATGCCCAAAAGAAAGATTTCCCAAGCGAAACCTTGAAAAAGATTTCTATCGAAGACTGGATGGAATCGCTTTCTTTCCGCAGGGAATCCGCCATGTCGTTGCTTGGTCCTATGGAATGCAAGCGCGAAGAAATTCAGGAATACCTGAGCTTTTTGAAGCAAGGCAAAATCAAGATGGCATTCGATTACGAAGTCGGCAAAAGTGACCCGCTCCATGTCGTTCGTGAAAGCTCCAGCTTTGCTGGCAGGGAAATCTGGTTCATCGGCGACATTCACGGTGACCTTTTAGCATTCCAGTCCGCCATAGCGTTCATCAATTCTAATTCCAAAAGTAAACCGATATATGTCCTGCTTGGCGACATCTTCGACCGAAATGACTTCAGCTTGAACGTTGTCTTGGCAGTATTGCGCCTCTTCAAAAACAGCCCCGATTCCGTATTCATGATTGCAGGGAACCACGATGACGGCCTTTCGTGGGATGAAAACGGGAGAAAGTTCTCTTCTGTCATTACACCGCAACAGTACACAGATTACCTGAACGCCATTGATGACGATCTGATCAGTTCCTTGATGGCAGAATTTATAAAGGTGTTAAAAAACCTCCCGCTGGGACTCGTATTGCCGAACGGACTTTTAGCAACTCACGGTGGTGTCCCCTCGCGCCCCGACCGCAGCGTAAAAAACATTTGGGAAGGATTGAAGCCGCAAGAAATCAAGAAGCTTATTGCAGACAAGCGCCTGGAATTCCAGCGAAACCGCTTTATGGGCGAAGTCTCATCCGGGAGCAAGCTCGCCCCCGAATTCAGCTGGGTCGAAATAATAAACTTCAGCCATGCCGTAGAATCCGCTTACGGCGCACAAATCTCTGCATTGTTGCGCGGTCACGACCACTGCGACCTCTGTAGGCACGAATGGGCTAAATCCTCATTCAAAGGCAACGAAAACTGCCGTGATTTTGAACGCGTCCAGAATGTCCTCACCATGACCACCATGACCTTGATGGACGACGGAGAAAAGCGAATATCCGGCTTTTTGAAGCGCGAAGTATCGTGCCCGTCTGTAGCCCATTACATTGATGGAACGCCATTGCCTAAAGTCTATACTCTAGAATTTTCTTCCGAAGAAGTGAAGAACTTCAGCAACAAAGTCCACCAGTATTTAGGCAAAGAATCTCTTGCATATGTAGAGAGTCACTTAGAGCGCCTACAGGAAGACTTAAAGGAATGCGAAGAGGATAGAAAAGATAACGAAGAAAACCTCAACGCCAAAAAGCCTCTTTGTGACGAACAGAAAAAAGCTGTCGAAAAAGCCAATTCACAAATGGCAACTTTAGAAAAAGAACTCAATAATATTATAATCGGAACGGAAAGAGCAAAAGCAGATATTGAAAGTCTAGAAGCAGAACAAAAAGCAACAATCGCTAACCACGAAACTCTGTTGAAAAAGCTCAGCGATGGTGAAAAGATTCTTAAAGAAAAGCAAAAAAACATTGATGAATGCGACAAGGCTATTGCAAAGTATAATGAAGAACTGAACAATGCAGATAAAAAAGATGAATCTGTTGTAAAAAAAATCTTTGGTGGGCTAAAAAATCTCTTAGGTTTGAGCGATCCAAATAAAGACTATACCCCAGATGAATTAAAGAATAAACTCAAAAAAGTTGAAAGAGACACCTTCCAGCTACAATCGGAATTCATCCATAACAACAAAAAAGCCGAAGAGTTGTCCAATCAACTGAAAACCATCGAACTCAACTTGAACGAAAAGAAAAACTTGTTAGCAATACTAAAAAAGCAAAAAGCCGATAAAGAACCTGAACTGGAAAAAGCAAAGGATTCCGTCCGTAAGGAAACGCAAAAATACAACGAACAGCAAAACGAAATCAACCAGTACGAACGTAAAGTCAAGCTTGCCAAAGATGATATCGAAAGCATACAGCGCGATATAAAGCTTTGCAACACCCAAAAAGAACAATACACCCGCTGGATTTCTACGCAGAACTAAGGAGATGACGCCATGAGTGAAAATGAAGTTACTTTGAATCAAGATAGAGCGAAAACATCTCTGGAAAATGCAGAAATCTGCGTCAAGGAATATCTGGGAGAACGCGAACGTCCTATTGTCTTTTATCAGTTTGATGACGCCGCATACTACTACCGCGAAAAGGCGATAAGTGCCGTCAAGAATGCCATCAATACAGCAGCTGAATGTGGCGATGAAATCTCCGAAGTTCAAGCCTATAAAAACCTTTTTGACGTTATCATTTGCAACCTAGAAACTTCAGAGAAAAAGAAACTTTTCAAGGACTGCTACGAGCCTCTAGTAAACATCTTGACAAATGATGTTGCAAAGGGTCTCCTGTATTACCAGCTAGGGCACAGTTCCGAAAAACTGGATATTCCATCTGAAAGCTTTTTCGAAAATGCCGTCAAGCTCAACAACAAAAACGTCCTTGACGAAGATGTATTCAAGACCAACCCAAAATTCATTTTCGACTGGCTTGAACTTTATTTGACCGATCCTGCGCAAAAAGACACTGCCGACGAATACGAAAAACTATTGACTGACATTGTCGAAAATACGGAAAGCGCAGGCGAATATTTCTACAAAATGGCAAATCTCTTGAAGGAAAAATCCCTCGCAGAGCGCGCCGATATCTACTATCGCTTATGCATTCCGCTAGGCTACAAGAACGCCGTCGAAGATTCGACCTTCTTTACTGAAAACTACGAAGATGAATTTATCGAATGGTTCAATAACCAGCTCGAAAAGCAGACCGACCTTGTTGCCATCAAAAACCAATGCTTTGTCAGTCTTTGGAAAGCCAATGAAAAGAACCTGTTCTCCCGCTCTAAAAAACTATGGGCAGAGAAAATCACCGATAAAGATTTTAAAACAGGTTGCAGAGAATACAGTATCTTTGCCGATGATGGTTTTGATTGGGCAGAAAACTGGCTCCTCGCTGAAATCGAAGACAAGAACGTACAAGGCGCCATTTCGGACAATGTCATTGAAAGATGGTTTAATGCTGAACGAAAGGATGAACAACGCGACATCGCCTTGGGCATGTTGTTTGTAAATGGTCGCTGTGCCCATTTTAAAAATTCTCAAAAGTACTACATTTGCATTTCCAAATACTATTTGGAGAAAGGAGAATTCATGGCCGCCCTGGCCTCCTTTCTTTGCACCGGCAAAAATGAAATTAGCGTTGCTTTTGATTATTCTGATTTTGAGCCTGTCCTGCGTAGCGCTGTTAAAAGCCATTATGTAGAACTGATCCAGCAAAAGATTGACGAAAAAATACCGGGAGCCTCCAGGAATCCGCTGCCCATCAGTACCGATTCTTATGGCAAGTTCACGGAAAAGAAAATCAATGGCTTGAACTCCTTGAAGCAATACATCCAGACAAGCCGCCTTACCGAAAAACTTTTCCGCAGCTCCACAGAAAAGCCGAACTGCACTCGCTATTTCCTGTTGAACAAGATGGCAGTTCTTGCAAAAAATTCCGACGATGTCGATTTCAGAGAACAAGAAAACTCATTCAGGGAACAGGCAAAATTGGAACTCAAGGACGCCATCAGTGATTTTGACACCATGGCACTATGCGTATGGCTTGAAGAACATATCTATTCCGAAAAAGCCGACGACAAGGCTACGGTTACCGTCCTTTGCGACCTGATTCAGAAAATAGAACCGAAAAAGCTCACCGCACCCTATTTGCTGCTAGCCAACTATTGGGCATCCAAAAAAATCGACGATGACATTGTCCCGACAGTTCTATCGTGGATTCTAGATAATAGCAACGAATTGGACTGGTTTAAATCCACTACCGATTTAAAGGAACTTATTAAAAAGACTTTTGAAATATTATCTTTGAATAAGAAATGATTGAACCGATTGTGAATGGAGCTTTAAATGTTCTGTAATAACTGCCACCAGGACCTGAAGGATTTTGGAGAATTGATCGACAAAATCCAAAATTGCCCTCTTTGCGGAGGACAGTTAATCAAGACCCCGCCTAAAGTGGCACAAAAAGGCATATCCGAACTGCTCAACATTTTGGTCAATAATGCAGGCGAAAAAATCTACCTGTACAATGACCTTTTAAAAAGCGAACTGGAGAAAATCGACTCTCCAGAATTTGAAAATGCCCGTGACAAATTGCTCCTACTTACAATCAAGCATATCCCTTCAAGCATGTACAAAGTCAAGGATTTTTCCACTGGCGAAAAACAGGAAGTTCTAGAAACCTGTTCCACCCGACTGATGCAGGATTTGGGATTGCAATTTGAACCAAGTGCGGAAATGCTAAATATTTTGCAGGAACGCATTTGGCAAAAGAAGTTACCGCTTTCCCAAAATTCTGGCGATGGCATTTTCAAGGATCCTCGCGATGGGCGTGTCTACAAGACTGTAAAAATCGGTGATCAAGTCTGGATGAAGGAAGAACTGAAATATAAGTGCCCATTCCAAAACGAAGACGGCTTGATGTACTCTAAAAAAGCACTCCGGTACCTAAACGTGCCCGGTTGGCGCCTCCCAACAAAAGACGATGTCACAAAGTTGATGGCAATGGCAAAACAAACAGGTTACGGAGACACGTCAAGTACCTTGATGTCACTTAAAGGCTGGGAAAAATTCAGTGTAACCCCTATAGATAAATTCGGATTTGGAGCGCAACCCTTCAAAGGATGTAATTACGTCCGTTATTGGCTAAAAGACGGCAACGTTTTCCAGATTTCGATAGGCAGTCTCGGAATAGCAACTGCATTTGAGGCTTATGTGCGCTTGATCAAGGACGACAATGTTGAAGAAACATCAAAGTCCAAAACAGTAAAGAAACCAGCCGCAAAAAAAGCCGCTGCCTGCAAAAGATAACTTATAATCACAATTTGAAATTGGAGCTTTAAATGTTCTGTAATAACTGCCACCAAGACCTTCAACAATTCGGAGCCTTGATTGAAAAATTTCAAAATTGCCCGCTATGCGGTGGGTTACTCATCAAGACCCCACCTAAAGCGGAACAAAAAGGCATCTCCGAACTGCTTGACATTTTGGTCATTAATGCAGGCGAAAAAATCTACCTTTACGACGATCTTTTAAAAAGCGAACTGGAAAAAATCGACTCTCCAGAGTTCGAAAAAGCTAGAGACAGGCTGTCGCTGCTTGTGACAAAGCACATAGCCTCGAGCATGTACAAAGTCAAGGATTTTTCCGATAACGAAAAACAGGAAGCTCTTGAAGCTTGCTCCAAGCGACTCTCTTTAGATTTGGGTTTGCGGTTCAGCGTAACCGCAAATATGCTGAATCTATTGCAAGAACGCATTTGGCAAAAAAAATTTTCGCTCTCCCCGAATTTCTCAAACGGCATTTTCAAAGACCCTCGCGATGGTCAAACCTACAAAACCGTAAAAATCGGTGACCAAGTCTGGATGAAAGAAGAACTGAAATACAAATGCCTAGGATTTGATCCTCAAACCAACTCCTACTCTTTGGAAGCTCTCAGATACGTTGCAGTAAAAGGGTGGCGACTTCCAACAAGAGAAGATTTTGTAAAACTAATCGAATATGCAGGAAAATCTGGTTATGGAGACCCTTCAAGCGTTCTGATGTCACAAAATGCAGGGTGGGAAAAATTCAACGTCACACCAACAGACAATCTCGGTTTCGATGCAAAACCCTATAAAGACAAAGACTATGTCACTTTTTGGAATGAAAAGGATTCTCAATCAAGTTCATGGTCAGCAAGTTCATGGGCGTTTTCAAGCTCTAAATCATCTGACAATTGCTTTTGCTGTGTTATAACATTGGGAAAAGCTATATCAGGTAGCTCCAGTTACAACGGCAATTTTAACTACGTTCGTCTTATCAAGGAGTAAAAAATGATTGTCGATTTAAAAGATCTCGAAGACGAAATCAAGATGGTCAAGGGTCTCGCCAAAGATGCAGGCTCCGATGGTCGTGCCATGCTCCGCAGTGTCAAACAGGCAGAATCGCTACTCAATAAAGCCAAGCTCGCCGAAGCCAAAGGCGATTTCGAAAAAGAAGACGAACTGATTGAACAGATTCGTTCCCTTCTCTAAGCTTGTCATGTCGATTAACGATAAACTAGCGAATGCTGCTGCAAAACGCTCCCTGCAAGAACTCGTCTCCCGTTATGGGGAGGCGGCTTCTCTTGACTTATCCGCATACGATGGCAAATCAAGCTTGACAGGACAAGCCACAAGAAGTCTAAAAAGTATCGCAGAAAGTAGGCTCGGCAAAACCGCAGAAGAAGCAATCCGCAATATACACCAACAAGCGGGCTTCTCAGCAGAAGTCATCGAAACAACCACAATCAATAAACAGCGAATCATCGATGGCAAAAACACGCGCAGTTTCCGTTACGACGATCTTGGCAATACAAACGACCAGCTCATCGATGTTGTCGATGCTGAACAAATGTCAGATGGCACCTGGAAAGAAATTTCCGGGACAGGCTATCAAATGAAATTTCTCGGGAAAAACGGCAGCGAAACTTTTGATAAGCTCTGCAATTCAAAACATGACAAGTATTACGAAAGCGGTACGCCTGTTAAAATACCCAAGGATTTTTACGCTGATTTCTGCACTCAGGCAGACGCCAAAATAGATCAAGTCAAGCAGCAAATCAAGACATTAAAAGCAAACGGCGGCGATCCTTCTGTCATCGCCAAAAAACAAGAGCGCCTCAAAAAATACGAATCCATCCGCAAAAACACATACAGCAGCGAAACAACTAGCAACGACGCTATTCTCGCCCGCACAAGTCCAAAGCTCTATACCGCCAAAGCCGTACTTTCCACCGCAAACCAAGCCGGTCTGGAAGGTGCCAAATACGGGGCTGCTTACGGCGGAGGCATTGCTATCGCCTGCAATATAGGAGCTGTCTTAAAAGGCAAACCCATCGACGAAGCGATAAAGGATGTCGCTATACAATCGGCAAAATCTGCCGCACGTTCTTACGCTGTCGCTAGCGGAGCCACTGTCATTGATGCGGGTTTAAAGCATTACAAAAACGAATTGCCCAAGCTCCTGAAAAACGCCAAGGCGCCCACAGAAATTGCAGGGTTCGTCATGGATTCTGCAGCGGCATTCTATAACTACTACAATGGCAGCATTTCCGGTGTCGATTGCATGAAGCAAATTGCCTGTAATGCATCGCAAGTATTAATAAACTTGACGCCTATAGGTCAAGCCGTCTTTATAGCACGAACCGTCTACACACTCGTCTCGATAAGTGTCTCTGTAATCAAAGAAGCCATAAACGCCCCACGAATTGCAAGAGAACGCCGCATCCAAATCGAACAGGAATGTGCAGAACAAATTAAAGCGCTAAAACAGTTCCGCGAAGAATACGAACAACAAGCCAAGACCTGGCTCAAGAAAACGACAGACACATTTGTCACTGCGTTCAATACAATGGACACTGCACTGCAAATCGGCGATGTCGATGCTTACATTTCTGGCGCCAATCAAATTACCCACGCCATGGGTGCCAAAACACAATTCGAAAACTGCGAACAGTTCAACCGTCTGATGAATTCAGATGAAGCCTTCGTCCTTTAAGAAGAGGAATCCAATATGCCAATACCTATACTTCTTGGAATTGCAGCAGCAGGTGCAGGTCTTTTGGGCACCAAAAAAGCTCACGATGCCAGCAAGACAAATACACGTGCCTCTAGCCTGAACCGACGCGCTGAATACTACATCAACAAAGCAAAAACCGGGCTCGAAGCCAAGAGAAGCGAATGCCAAAAGTCGCTAGAAACTCTCGGTTCCACCAAGCTCAATGTTTTAAACAATGGCATTTTACCGTTCGTTCATTCCTTCAAAAAAATCCACAATGTCGATTTGCGCAACAGCCCAGGTCTAGAAGAACTCTCCAAATTCCATATTACGAAGCAAGAACTTGCCGAAATGGAAAAAATGGGAACCCTTGCCGAAGGCATCAAAAATGGAGCTATTGGCGGTGTTGCAGCCGGTGCGCTAGTAGCTATCGGTGCTTATGGGGCCGCTACTACATTTGGAGTCGTCGCCGGTACTGGAACCGCGATTGGAACGCTTTCTGGAGTAGCTGCTACAAATGCAACATTGGCATTTCTCGGTGGAGGCTCCCTTGCCGCAGGTGGCTTTGGAATGGTCGGTGGAATGGCTGTCTTAGGTAGCGTAGCTATCGGTCCCGCTCTTGCCGTCATAGGGTTCGTCATGAACGCCAAAGCACAAGAGAACCTAGAAAAAGCAAGAGCAAACATCGCTGAAGCCGAAAAAGTTATCGAGCAATGCGACACTGCCTCAACATTATGCGACGCCATCAAGGATAGATGTGAACTATTCAATAGCGCTCTGAACAAACTCATGAAACAACTCGATGGAGCTGTGCGCACTGTAAATGACATCGTCAAACGCTATACAGAAAAATATGGCAGCGCAGACTTCAACAACTTCTGCGATGCAGAAAAGAAGTCCATCACCGCCGCATGCTCCCTAGCTAAAACAATCAAGAGCATCCTGGACACACCAATTCTAATGGAAAACGGTGCTCTCACTAAGGAATCTGAAAAAGTTCTTAAAAGTATTCCTCAAGAATCCTAGAGATTAATCTTAACAGCAAAACCATATTCATCACTCTTCCCCTGTGGAGGAGTTTTTTACTTTACCCACAATACACCTTCCCTGCTTTTTCAAACTCTTCCTTGAACCAGAGACGCAGTTCTCGCGGTTCAAGGATTTCTGCTTCGGCAAGGAACTGCGGGAAGTAGATTTTTGCGAGTTGCTCGGAGCATTCGAAAGTGTAATCACCGGCACCACGGACTTCTGCACAATCCATTTTCGCGGGTGTCTTGCCGCAGGCATTATCCATCGCAATGACTTTAGGGCGATTTGTGACGAGCTTGTTGTAGCGTTCGGCACCTTTCTCCGTAAAACGCACTTTGACATTTTGTCCGTAACAGAGGAACGGATCAAAGTGTTCGCGGTAAAGGTCTGCCTGATGCGAGAGGTCAAAATTTTCGCAATGGTACGCACTGCTTTCCAAGTCGGCAGCGACTCCCCTGATATGGCAAAGGCGAAGCGAATAGAAACGGTTTGGTATAGGCTTACTAGCATCACCACCGCACACAATAACATACGCACGTACTTGCGATGGCGAAAATGCCAAAAAGCAGGGCGAAACGTTTTTCACTTCCCCACGATAATTCAGCGTCACATTGACGCGCTTTTCAATGGCATTTAATAGTTTATTCAAATCATCATGAAAGATAAAGCACTCGCGTTTCCCTCGCGGGAGATTGACGTAACTTTCAAAATAGTATCGGCAAAGAGCTGCTACCTTGACGTTACGGGCAGTCCCCAAATTATTCGCATAATTTGCAAAACTTTCGCCAGTCTTGGAGAGCGAAAACTGGAGCGGCGGAATATTTTTGTACAAAATATCATCCATCGCGAGCTGGGTGGCATCCGGTACGGGGAATTCCGCATAGCGTGCAAGAATACGGTTACACAGGTCACCAATTCCCTTGAGCCCATAATCTTCGACATCGAGCTCCATCTGGCTACGCAACAAATGCGACGAAGCCACCTTAATTTTTTGAGAAACGCTAATCATACCTTAAAGATAATTTTAATAGCGTTACTTTTGTACGTTCACGTTCAAAATTTAAAAGTTCCATTTTTTT
>Ga0265301_10001449_pt1 | contig 30864 bp, 26 predicted proteins | sample AusTroGonzalo_MG_2_FD_193488 | JGI IMG/M metagenome (GOLD analysis project Ga0265301, IMG submission 193488) | Bovine rumen microbial communities from tropical cattle in Woodstock, Queensland, Australia - Gonzalo_04 | ecosystem: Host-associated > Mammals > Digestive system > Stomach > Rumen ... | reverse complement strand
TTGAAGCTCACGAATCTGAATGTTCCTTACTGATGATTCGTGGTTGATTAGTACATTGTTCATTGCTTGGATGTAGCGATGTTTGAGTTGTACTGGGTTTTTCTTGAGATATGTTTCTCTGATTTTACCCCTTGAGCGACCTTGGATGAAGTCAACTTCTTCTTCAGTCAATGCATTCTCACCATTGCACAACATTGTCGCATTGAACTTTCGGAGCATATGGGATCTGAACCTATTGTATCCAGTAGTTCCTACAGTTCCAAGCATAAGGACATCATTTATTCTGCCCATCAAGGTGTTCACATAGTTTGGTGATACTTTGAATAATTTGGATTCGCAAGTTAATTCACGATTCTCATTCAAAAGCATTTTAACTATTTCGTGTACACATTCTGCAGTACAAAAAGTGTAATAGTATTCATTAACTTTTTGTCTTTTCATCCTAAAAGTAGGAATAATCAATTCTTCAGATGAATAAATAGTGATGAGATTATCGTGGATGGATTTGTTCTCATCGTATTTTTCGGTGGCTTCCAAGAATTGCCCAACAGTCAAGGATAAGACTTCAGCCTTACCCATTCCACTTGAAGTCTGTAAGAGTATGAATGCTCTCATCATTAGACTGCTGAAGTCAAGGGCTTCACGAATGATGGTTTTTGTTGGAATGTCTTCGTAACCGATTGGAGCTTCTTTCCTTAAGTTCTTTTCAGAAAGATAAGGGAGTTGTGGCAATTCAATCTCAAAATGGCGATAGAATGTCTTTACTTGGTTGACCTTATTTGTGATTGTGTTTTTGGAATCGGTTTCCACGATTGCAGTTCTGAAGTCAACAAGTCTTGTCTTCAATGTTCTTCTTTTGAGTCTGATGCCTTTTTCTTCTTCTGCATCAGCTTCTTCAAGGAGTTCATCTAATGTCATACCATTGAATTCACAGTATTGGCGAAGAGTTGCACGATACTGTTTTATGGTTGCTTTGGAGAGATTTCTCTCTTCAATGAATTGTTTGAAATATACACTTTCTTCCATAATTGTTCACCTTTAGGGTTTACTCTTTTTGAAAGTGCTATAATATATCGTGGGATTGTAATAATATATACAATGATATATTATGCAAAAAGAGTAATTACATAATAGTATATATGATATATTGTAGTATATAAAGGTGATGGTTAATAAAAAAAGTAGAAAAAGTATTACTTGTGAGTGTAAAAAAATAATAAGCCAAAACCTATAAAGGCTTGACTTGGTAAAAATAGATTGCTCTTCCATTGGTTGCTTTGATTATCTGATTTGCATTGCAGACTTTATAGCCTTTGGTTGGGTCATAAACCTTAAACTTGTAGTCTGAAGTGTAATTGTATATGCAGACCCAATGACCAAAATTGGATTGATACGAAAGGCAAGGGGGTTTGGTAGCCCCACCAGTTTCTATATGGGCTATTACTCCATATCCATCATCTATTGCTTTCTTAACAGCATTAAATGTACGATTGATTTTCTCAACTTTCATATCTAATTTCTTTGCACCATTAATTAGGTTGGCTGGTGTTGTTCCATTCTTGGTAGTCTTACAAGCTTCTCTGCATCTTTTTTCTGTTGCATAGCATAAGACTTGTGATGATGCATTGGATAATGAAGTTGATCCACAATTCCAAGATAAGCTTTGTGGTAAACCACGAAATGGTGTGTCAGCATCGTAAAGGTATGTGGTGTAATTTGGGTATCTACCTTTGTTCATATAGAATTTGACTTGGTTATCCAATAATCCACAATACTGTTTCTTTTTCATATCATAGGTTTTCCCATTCAATGCTTTCATCTTTACACTTGATGGTTGTTTCTTACCATCTTTGACTGATTTCTTTACTGTTTTCATTAGTTTTTGCATTTCTGCTTTGCTGAATTGTACTGTCAATTGTTTCATCTCCTTTAGTAATGCCATTGGGTTGTTCCCCTTACTGTTCTTGTACTGCTCCAACTGTTTGCGAATTTTCCACCGATTTCTCCAGTTGAGTCTACATATAATACTCCTACTTGGTTCATTGACCCATTCACTTGACTGCTTGGTCTGTATTCTTGTGGTATTGCTCCAGTATGCCAAGCATAAAAAGTATCTGCTGTTGCACTATTGAAATCACGAACATAACGAAGTTCAGCCATTCGCAACTCTTCATTGACATATAATGTACCATAAGATGAGCCAGTTGTAAGTGTTACTGTTTTCCAACGATTTACATTGATGTGGATATTTTCATTAGATACATTGAGCTTTCTTATTCCACTATTTGTAACTGTTGTTTCAAAGGTGGCTGTTCCATCTTCATCTGTTGTTTCAGTTCCTATGAGTGTATCGTTTTCGTAGAGCTTTAGTTCTTTGCCAGTTACTTTGTTTCCGAATATGTTTCGGCAATTGCAAGTTATTGTGATGGTGGAGTTGTAGGTGGGGTTGTAGTTATCTGATGATAGTTCGTATCGGTAGTAGGATAATCCAAGTATGTCTTTGATTGGTAGTTTGAATTTCACCATTTTATCACCCTTTATGATGTTGCTACACTTCTTACCTTAATGTTCTTGACATAAGTTGTTGTGTTTGCTACACTTCCCCCTTTCATTAGGAGTCCAAATTGCTTATTGTTAATTGTTAATGCTATTCCGAATTTGCTTGTTAATAAGTTATCGTTTGCATCATACCATTCAACATCAATCCTACTGTCAGTTACATACACCATTACCTTATACCAATGTTGGTATGGCATTGCTCCACTTTCCAAGTTGATGGTGTTGTTTGCAGTTGATTGAGTAACCTTTAATTTTCTACCATACAAACGATTGTTGTAGTTCATCATTGTAGAACCAAAACCCTCTGTTGTATCGTCCATACTATCGTTTCTGACATATACTCCTACTTCTCCATTAGTATAATTGGCATTGGAGTATAGCATAACTTCTGCGACATAATTTGTCTTTCTGCTTAAACTACTTGCAGTTATTGGGATCATACTGAAATATGATGAACTTGTGTTTGTTGAGTGGAAATCATAAGCGTTCATAGTTGAATTGTAACTTATAGTAGATGCAGGGTTTCCAGTCTTGCTTGAACCCCTATATATCATAACTGATGAGCCATAATTGGATAAGTTGGTTGAACTGTTACAAGCATCAACATATAGGAAGTTGGATTTTGTTACTGTAATTGTATCGCTTGTATTGGTATAACTTGCAGTAAAAGTGGTTGAATTTTCAGTTATCGGTGGATTGAATACTGCTATACCATTCGCATTTGTAGTTGCAGTATAAGTGTTAGTGCCATCACTTAAAGACACAACACCACCACTATATGGAGCATACTGGTACTGCAAATACACTTCCAAATGACCGATATGTCTACTGTTAGTGAAATCCCAATCACTATAATCCAAACTCTTATTAGTAAATTCTACCTTGTAACAAGGAACACCAGTTTGGATATTACTAATCTGTGAAATAAGTCCTAATAATCCAGTTGATTGGCTATAAGTTGCAGTTACTCCTTTCTGTCCTAACTCATAAATTAATTGGTCTTTCATTTCATCTAACGAACCTTGTAAGGTGCTTGTATCGTTTGTCATTAACTACCACTTCCATTGATATAGGTTATTGCATTGCTTATTTGTGTTTGGTATTGTGTACAGTCAGAGCCACCACCACCAGTAATTTGTAGCACTTTATTGGCAAGAGTAGTTAATCCATCGGAAGCCGAAGCCGAAACCCCCTTTGCAGTAATATTAGTTGCCAAAGTTTCCCCTAACAATTCCAAAGCACCATTCAAAGTAGTTGGCATAATACTAAACTCTTCATAATTGCTTGAAGAAGATGGATAATACTGTGCAGAAGAATAAGTTGAGATAGTACCAGTAGGAACATAAAACTTATAATTGGAGTCAATACCATCAAAAGTAAATTCATCAATGGTTGGGGGAGTAGTGTTATAAAAGTATACACTTACCAAGTTATTACACATTTCAAAAGCACTATCTCCAATAGTTGTAACAGTTGATGGAATATCAACCCTTGTAAGCCAAGCAATATTATAAAATAGACTTGTTGGAAGAGTGGTTAATGGGGTTGATGAATAAACATATTCTATCTTATGAGTGGCATTACTGGTTACATCAGTCATATAATTGTTATCCCAATCAGATGGAGTGTATGTAGTAGTGTCATCAAGGATTACACTTGTATAACCCATATCCCCCCATTCCATCATTGACCCATAGAAATTATCTATGCTTGTATCTATATAAATTATCAGATTATTGTTTGCCATAATTCATCACCTATTGATTGATATATTGTATCGCTTCCCCTATCAAATCTTCCAAATCATCAAAGGTATCCTTGACAAGTTTTTCACTTGCCACCTTGCTATCGCTTGGTGTACTCTCCCAAGCAGTAACAATATCAACCGAAGAGCCACCACCAACAGTAATGTTACCACTACCAAGCAGACTTTCATTGTTAATAGTTTTTATTGAAGTTCCACTAACCAGTTTAGTCTGATAAGTGCTACTTGCAGTACCAGTAGTCAAATAGGAGCTGGTATCCACCGAACCATCGTTTTTCAAAAGTCCACTTGTACTGCTCTTTGAAACCTTATCATCAAGACTATCTTTGATTAACTTTTCACTTGCAACATTACTATCAGATGGTGTACTGCTCCAACTTGTAACCTTTGTAGGATTAACATAAGCACTATGAGTATGATTACCAACTGCCCAATTAGAAGAGCCAGTACCACTTGTCATAACAGTACCATCATCTTTCAACAAACCAGTAGCACTATTAGATTTAGTAATCTTCTTATCCAATTCAGTTTTCGTAAGTTTCTCTGATGGATATTTACTATCACTTGTAGTAGATGAAAAACTTGTAACCAAATTAGCAGTAGTCTGATAACCACTTAAAGCAGAAGATGTAATATATGTTGATGTATCAACTGTTCCATCATTTTTAAGTAATCCAGTTGTATTAGATTTTTTCACTAAATCTGAACCATCACTTAAATCACTACTGCTTGATGGAATACTTGGCTTATTCGACAAATCACTATAAGAACCACTAAAAGTAGAATATGAAGTTGTATCAATCGAACCATCATTCTTGATTAACCCACTTGTAGCCGAAGTTTCAACATAAACCAATGAATCACTACTACTGCTACCATCATTAGTAAGTTCCGAAGTTTTAGTAGGCAATGAAGAAGAAGTGATATAACTATTTGTATCTATGCTACCATCATTCTTCACAAGTCCAGTTGTACTGCTTGTTTCAATGAAATCAGAATCATTAGTAAGGTCTGAAATCTTTGATGGGATAGTTGGCTTATTCTCAAAAGTAATATTACCAGTAGTAGAGTCCACTACAACATTCTTTCCCTTATAACTTGTCTGTGCCTTATCAAGTTTCCCATCTAAACTTGTTTTGCTTAATTTTTCACTTGGCACTTTACTATCTGAAGTTGTACTATTCCAAGATGTAACAATAGTAACACTTGCATCACTACCCTTAATGCTAACCCTTGTAGCACAATCGACAGTAGTAGAATTAACTGCACTAACTATATAATAATAAGTATCATAAAAAATCAAATCACTAACTGCAATACTGAAACCAGTCTTACCAGTCAAATTGCTAATCGTAAAAGTATATTTTGAATTTGCATAGGATGGTGCAGTAGAAGTGTACCAAATAGTAGAACCATCACTACCATCAACACCATCTTGCCCATCTGCACCAACAACTTGCCCTAAATCATATTCAGTCAATTTTATCAATCTCCATTGTGAGTATTGCTTGTATCATAAATTAAATGCCCACTATTATCTATATAATAAGGATTATCTACTCCATTAGGCAACTCTACGATAAGATGCCCATATTCATCAATACTAAAAGATCCAGTACCAATGACAGAGCCACCACCACCTTGAATAACAAGATTACCACTTCCCAATAGGGATTCAGAATTAATAGTCTTAATGTTAGTTCCACTTATCAAAATATTCTGTTTCGCTGATAATAAGTTATCCACTTCAGTTTCAGTATAAAACCAACTTTTCAGCCAATCCACAAGGTTAACTAATGTACTGCTCATTCATCTTCCCCCAGTTCAACATCAAGCTTGACATAACCATTGTTCAGCAAGGTTAGGTTGCTGTCGACTCTCAAGTTATCAATGGCAGTTTGTATCAAGTATTTCACAGTATCGATATCGACACCACCACTTGACCCACCACCACCAGTTCCATCGCTTCCAAGGAAATCGATGACAAGGTCTTCTTCTTCGACATAGACATCGAAGTTTCCACTAAGTCTATTTGAAACTGCATCCATTTCTTCTTGCAATTTGTTTTTGAATTCAAACTGGATAGTGACATTTGATAATTTTACAGTTGCATTCGATTTATTGCCATTAAAGTTGATTCCTACCTTGAATCCTTGTTCACTTATTGCAGTATTTACAACATTAGTGCTAAAGTTGAATAAAGAACAACTCACATCTATATGTCCTTGTGTTGTTAGGATGTTTTCAACCAAAAAGTAATTTGTCATCTCCATACAAGTCAAACTGATATTAGACAAAACTGGATAATTCACATTAACATTGCTAATGCTATAATCAAAACTGACAATAACATTAGTGATATCCTTTTGCAACAAATTACTCAAAGGGGCAGACAAGAACACAATGCTGTCTTGCTCTGCCAAAGTCAACTTAACAAACTTATCGGACTGCAAAAACCAGTTGTTCCCAATAAAGGATGATGGTGAAAAGATGAAAGGTGACTTGGTCACATTCTCTTCATCCAAGACCAATGTAATCCTTTCCAATGCACTATCAATATCTCTTCGCTGTGCTTGATTTACATCCATACTCATCTAATCCACCCATACCATATCCACTATCTCATCCTTTTCCCTATCATCATATGCTATGCTATCGGATAGGTCTAAAGGTTCTCTTACAAGTTTCTTTCTCTGATTTGCAAGGTTCTTCTTGACTTTCATTGTCACATCAACATCTCCCAAACCGAACTCACTACTTATCATTGGTCTGTTGTCGACTTCTATGCTTATCTTCCTTGAAGCCACTTGGTAAATGTTTGTCAACAAGGGGTTGACTGTCTTTGTCTGCACCCAATCGTTGATCCCTACTGGTGGCAACCCAACACTCTTCACAGTAAATGTTGTCAATGGCTTGAAATACTCTTCAAGTGCATCGTGACTGTGTTGGGTGGCTTCAGCATAACTGGAATCCTTTTGCAAGTTCTCTATATGTGTTTGCTCACCATATCGCAGTATCTCTCCAAGCTTTCCTTTCCTTGTGTATCTGTAATGTGTTGTAGGGTAATCTTCTGTATCCAATGATTTGTAGACTGTTATGCAATCGTTGACCAAATCCTTGGTTGGAGAATACTTTATATTGCTAATACCAATTATATCTCCATCAAATCCTTCGTTGAAGATGTGTACGATGTTTTCTTCGCTATTGGTGTGTGGTGAGAAGTTCACATAATCATTCTTACGATATCTTCCATATTTAATTTGGAATTCATATTCGCTCTTGTCAAGTATTGACTTGACCCCATCCAGTATGGTCTTTCCATTGACTCCCAAGTTGGTGTGGTTGATGACTTCACCATTAAACACACCAAAATCATATAATAACATCTTATATGATGACTTGTCTTTTGCACTATCATACAATAAGTTTTCCTTTTCTTCAGTATCCTTATCATCCAATACATCAGCGAAATCCCTTTGGAAAATCACTTTCTTCAAGTAATACTTGGTGTCCTTTGTATGCCCATAATCGTGTTCGGCAGACTTAATCTTATCCAGTAGGTTGACTTCCCAAATGTATTTCTTGTTGTTATGCCATTGTGGTGCAGAATCATTCGTGAAAGTCTTGTACTGTGTTGATGGTGCAACCGATTGCCAGTTCAAGAAGATGGTGCGAACTTCACCATCCCACTCATCTACTGCATAATCAACCCTTATATAAGCTTCAAATGGCTTCTGCTCATCAAAACCGTGTGTAATCTCATATTTGGTGGTTATGGTTTCTTCATTACTGCTGGAAACATCTAATCCACTTCCTTGCCAGTTTTGGGTCTTGATGAGATTGACTATCTCTGCATCAGTTCCACCTTGAATCCAAGTAACACCATTTTCTTGTAAGTAGGTTTTTGGGTTAGGTATTCCAGTAAAACCCTTTGGGCTGAAGTTGTCATCCCAAGCTCTTGGAAGTTTCTTGATGGTGTTAAGGTCTGATGCTCCACCAGTTGGTGGGTTTATGAAGATGTAGAATAGGTGTGCCTTTTTCAGTTGGTCTTTCTTGAACCAAGATCCGAAACCTTGGTATCCAGTTTGGTCAGCAATAGTTCCACCACAGACTCCACCAAAAATACAGCACCAAACTTCGCTTTTTCCAGTACAACCAAATTTCTTTGGTTTTGAATGAACATCAGACCCTACTCCACAATTGACAACCTTGTGACCAAGAGATTTGAATGCATCCATCACTTTCTTGATTCTTGCCTTGTCTTTACTGGAATTCTGAATATTATCGGAGTTCACATAAAAAGTATATGTTTTCGCCATTCAATCATCTCTCCTAAAATGGTTTCTTTGGGAAATTACTTGATTCATAAGGAGAACCATAAGTCCTAATGTAATTGTGCCATCCCCTACTCTCTGATTTGGAAGATGGGTCTACATAGAACCCATTTACCTTTGCAAACACATGACCACCATTCTTATTGTGTGAATGCATATATTTAAGGTCGGTTATGCCTTTAGCATCCAATAAGTGTAGCATAACTTCTGTCTTGCAACAACAGTTCCCTTTTTGCTTTTTCCAAGTTGTTTCTGCACTTTGATAGAAATGTGGTTGATTTGACCTTGCGATGTGGGTTGCAACCCATTTCCAAATCGGTTTTATACAAGCATCTCCAGTTGCTTTGGTGATATCATTCGCTCTGTCCAGCCATTTCGCTTGTGTCTTGGTCAATGATTTCTCCTTGACAACAGTTTCAGTTTCAATGACTTCTTCAGACCATAAGTGAGTTCCCATACCATAATTAAAGTAAAGGTTAGGATAATCGTTCAAGCAGACTTTCCTACTCTTATTATTATAGATGGTGATATGCTGGGGCTTCAATGTATCAGCACCATTACGAAGAGTCATACTCTTTTGGTTGACAGTAGCACTTGCATTGCCAGTATCCAACTTCTCTGTAGCCCCTTTCTTATAGGTTGCAAGTTTCCAATTGTTCCTAATCACAAGTGGGTCACCAAGCTTAACATTAGTCTTCAAAGGCAACTCTGAAGACTTGAGCAAGAACTTCAATGCATCGCTGTAATAATCATAGTTTTTAATGTAGTCTACACGATAAGCATAGATGGTGTTCTCATCCCTATCTTCCTTTTTCAAGTTGACTTCAGAGATATTATATCTTCTATCCAAGTCAATGAGCCTATCTGCACATTCCAATGTCACCTTGGTCAAGTCATCATCCACAGTAGCAGTTGAGATGTAGCCACCGAAAACTTGTTGCTTATTGTTCTCTGTATCCCATATGTAAAGGTTTATTTCATCACGATAATCAAAGATGAGTCCACTCCTATTGGCATTCTTGTCAGTTGGATCAAGCATCTCATCGAATTCGTGATGATACATAAACTCTGCAGTCATAGTGTTTATGTCAAAGGTGTTGGTATGCTCTACAGTAGCCTTAATCAATGTCAATTTGTCATCAGTATTGTTATGCCTTTTGGCTTGGTAGATTTCAAACTTCTTGACTGACAATGCTATGAATACTGAATTTGCAACAAGATGGTATTCTATAGTATTCACTCCCTTATCCATATGGACATACTGGTGGTGTCTGTTGAAGTTGACATCGTTGCTGTTCCAAAAGCTTCCCTTGTTTCTTTCTTGCAAGACCCCATTGATGTAGATTTCTGCATTGGATTTTAGTGACTTGTCTTTCTTTGATTTCTTCGGTTCAAGGTAGGTGTTTCCGAACAAGAACTCCAAACGATAGTTATCGCTTGTTGTTTTGGCTTCATATTTGAATTTGAGTATGAGTCTGTCCTTGTTCTTTGACTTGATTACCTTGAAGCCATTCCAAGTCTTGTATTCCCCATTTTCCACTTTGGTCACATTGCCCAAGTATGCACTATACTGGGTTTCTTGTGTCTTGTCGAATCTGAAGATTTCGCATAGGAAGTTGTCATCATCGTATCTTATTCGATGGGTTTTATTGGCATCGAAGTTTCGTGTTATGTGTCTGCTGAAGTGAGTCATTTTAGAACTCACCCCAGTCTATGTCAATGGTTTGCCTATTCGCATTCAAGTATTCAAGGAAGACTTGACTTGGCTTATCCCATTCTGCAGATTTTTTCATATATGGTGCAAGGACTGTTTCATCAGATGCATAAAGCTTATTCAATGTTAATGGTTTCTGATTAGGTCTGATGATGCACAAACCTACTGGTGATGATTCATTGTAAAGGTTTGCATAGTATGTTTCGCTAAATGTTATCTGTACATTGTTTGCATTCTTGATGCTCACATCCACATCCCAGTTAGGTTCGCTGTCACCATCGTAGCACATCAACTTGTTCATCACAATATCTGATGTTGTTGCAGTATTGAATATGACTACGAAGTCTATGTATTTGACTGCTGTTGGGCAGTCTGTAAATGTTGCCCTTATCTCTGTGGTGCTACTGCTTACTGTGAATGTCTGTGACTGCTCCCATAATCCATACTGGACATTCTCTACTAATGGGATTGCACCATTGTCATCGAATCCCCTTGCCTTAACAGTTATGCTTGTTTGAGTGTCAACATTAATGTTCCCTATCAGCAATGAGAACTGGTCTGATGTCTTCTTCAAATAGGTGCTTGAAGCTGGGAAGTTCAATGCAAGTTTGCCAGTAAAGTCCTTATCCACCACCAATGCAGTATCGTTGTCGACTATGGTTGTTCCAAGACTTGCACTATGCTCCAAGTCTACCAAGTAACCATTAGCATCAACTTCGTAAAGGTCAAAGTTGTCTATGCGAATGTTTTCCCCTATGTGCATATCTTGTTTGAACTTCTGAATACTGTACTGTGGTGCAAAGGTACTCATCAATGTGTTATGCTCTTCTATGAATCCCATTGACTGCTCATTTTCGATAGTTTCACAGTATACTCTGTCGACAAGTTTCAAGATCCTTATGTCAGCATTTGGGTGCTTGACTACTATGAATGGTCTTCCACGATAGAATTCCCAAGTGGTGTTTCCAAAGCTTACACTTGCATAGTCATCGTTGTACTCATTCATTGTGAGTTTCAAGTTGTCATCAATCTTTAGGATGTTTGCAGTATACCAAGTGTCTGTGTTTTCATCGTATCTGCTGATGATTATGTATCCACTTCTTCGGTGGAATTCTGCTCTTATTAGGTCATTGCCGATGTATACTGGAGAGTATTGGTTTTCCAAGTCAAATAGGCTGATTCCAGTTTCTGTGTAGCATTCGACCCCACCCTTGTATTGTATGTAGGGGTTGCACATATATTGTGGTCTTTGCATTACTTTGTCCAGTTCATCGCTTATCAAGTAATTAGGCTTAACATAGTAAAGTGTTCCCTCATCGGAATGCCTTGTAAAGATAGTCTTCGCATTAGGAATCGGAACTGGAGAACACAACACCTTTGAATACTCCAAAGTGGAATCAGATGTGCTGACATCTTCAAACAGTCTTGCTTGAATCTCACCATACAACTTGTTGAGCCTTGCATCAAACTTCTTGTTATTGTAGTCGATGGTGATGTCCATTTCCCATTCAGTATCCTTTGGCAATGGAACATTATCCAACAAGACCAATCCACCACCAACAGCACCACTTGGCAACATACCATAGTCTGTGAAGTTGAGATGGTCTTCCCTAAATTCAATGTGCCAGTTACTGCCGAAGATAGTTCCATCATAGTTCTGTGTTGATGGAGTAATCTCTGTAGCATTGTATGGTTCAAGCTTAAAACTTGACCAAATGCATTCGCTATCATCTTGGTCAAGGTACTGGTAAACACCAAAAGTGTTCCAACTTATCAAGTCAGTCTTGTAGACCATTTCACCATCCACGAAGATGGTGAACTTGTTCCCATCCCTTTGGACACGAACAACACTCATCAATGGGGATTGCTTGAATATTGGTTCTGCGAATATCATCTCATCCCTTAAGATGCCATTACTGTAGAGTTTTACATTGTTTGGTGAAATGAATAACCCATCCAACTCTTCGGAGTTAGGATCTGCCCCTATGATGAATGCTGAATCATAGCCACTAATTGTTTCATTGAATGTAAGGATGTAATAATTGCTCCCAGTATATTCCATTGCCATTATTGAATGCACTTCTGTGTCTGATGTGGTTGTGCTTATGGTTTGGTTGGAGAATGTTGGGTTGTCATTGCCCAAGTTTATCCAGTTTTCTTGTTTGGTTATTATGTCATCAGTTGTTGGTTCTATGATTGTGTCGGTGGTTAGTGTTTCAGTTGCTACATAGTATCCACCTTTGTAGCCAGTTGCTCCTTTGGATACTATGTAAAGTTCCCAAGTTCCTTTAGTCAATAAGTAGTCAATATGAGATACTGTGACATTATCTATAAGGTAAGAGTAAAAGTAGAACTCTTCTCTTGTATCTGTATTGAGCAATCTCATCACATAGTATTCGCCAACCTTATCGTGCATTTCAGCATTTTGATTTTGTACCAATATATCAATAGATTGGTATGTTTGAGAGTGGTAAGCAAATCCATTTTGGGTTAATGTGACATCTTCATCCCCATTATCAGAACCATTAATGGTTATCCTATTTACATATGGTGAATAAAATGAGGATTCGTTGAAAATCTGTATTTTTTTATTTGATGGAACAATACAATAAAAATCAAAACCATATACCATATCTACATTTTTAGTGTTACATTTAATTACATAATCACTATCTTCTATTAATTGGGTTAATGTACTATTGTTGGAATTACTTGCCCCTACACCTATATATACATCAGTATCTCCATCGCCAAAAAGAGAACCATATTCCACTTCTTTATGAATCAGTTCGCCTACATCTCCATTTAAATTCATATGTAATTGTGTTATAGCAAGAGTACGATGGTCTTCTTCATAAGTTAATTCTAATGTTTCAGTACAACATTTGTAATGCTCATCACCACTATAATATATGGTTATATTATAATTTCCAACATTTAATGGGAAGATGCCATCATAAATGAAATCATTTATAATCATTTCTCTAATTTCCATAGCATCATTAAAGAACATATACCAATAATCATCATCTTGGTTGTTTATGACTATTTTGAATTTGTTTATTCTTTGTGGAAAAGCAGAAGTGGTGAAAAAGTTTTCCCATTCTCCACCTACAGTTCTCCATTGGATGATTGGGGTAACTCCATCATAAGTGACTTTAAATTCTTTGCTTGACTTATTGCTTTCTTCACCAAAAGAAATCAAATCATTATGGGTTGTTCCTTTGTACCTTGCATTGCCTATGAAAGTAGTAGTTATCCATTTATCTCCACTATCAACACGATAAGGAACAATAACATTTCCAGCATTATTAGTCTTTAATAATAAGTCTAACTCATCATCTATTTCAACTCTAACATAAGAATATTGGACAGGTAAACCATTAGAATCAGCCAAATGGATGGTATACAATGCTCCATCGCTTGTCAAATCTGTACCATATGATTGGATAGTGGTTTCTAATTGCTCAAACTTATCAATAATTATTTCCTTTGTAACCACTTGTGGTTTATAATATTCATCCCCTTTAAAATGAACATCAACAAAATAGGAATCCCCAGCAAGATATATTGGAACAGTAGCAATACCATATTCATTAGTGACAGCATCATTCACAAAGGAATAATCGTTATTATAAAAACCAATTGTCAAAGGAATGGACTCTAAAGGAGAGCCAGTAGGGGATGTGACAATCACATTATAATCCTTTGACTTCTCCCCTTGAATAATAGTCAAATCATCTGCTTGTATATTTAAATCTTCTCTAATTGACATTAACATTCACCACTTCTTCCATTTGTACTGGCTGATAAACAGTACCATTATCAGTAAAACCTTTAAAGTTAACCCTTAAAGTAATACTGCCATTAACCCAATCAATTGGTATATTTGCTCTGCCATTCTCATCAGTCAGAACAGTTCTTTCATAACCATAATCACCAGTAGCAGTCTTAAAGCTATAATGTAACATAAAGCCACTTACTGGATCATCACCATCCAACAATGTAACAATATATGGATAACCTAACTCTAATATTGTTGCATTCCTTGGATAGTCAAATGTTAATTCCCTATAAGTAAAGTTCACATTCAAGTTTGTTGAGTAACTGCAACTTCTGTACTCTTCAGTTTCATCATATGTTAGATTAAGGGTATAATCACCATTTCCCCAGTTCACTTTGAACAATACTCTGCCATAAATGTCTGTCATAACATTGAACTTATTGCTGAAGCCATCATCACCTTGCACTTTTACATTGACAACTTGGTTGGCTATCCCATTGTTATCATCATCCAATAGGAATATTTCAAACTCATCATCCAAGTAGTTAAGGACTGTTGTTTCCATTGTGTTGAAGTGGGTTGCAGTCTTCCTATCTTCAATCAATGGACTGAAATTATCATAACCCAAACCTACCTTATCATAATTGATAGTTTCATAAGCATTACCATTCTTATAAGTGGATGTCACATCAGCACTATTTACTGCAACATTACTATCAAAATCATAATGCTTGAAATTGTTATATGTATGCTCAAACAATGGAGTGTTATTGGACTTATCCATAATCTTCAATGACATTTCCCAGTTCCCATCGAAGTCTTCGCTCCTTAAGGTTGGCAAATGGTTTCTGAAGATAATATCATAAGTGGAGTATTTGTTCACATCTTCCACACTTGTCAATGTCAAGCTTGATGGTGCATCCAGTTCATAACTTCCCAACATATCACCATTCACATCTTCAAGGCTGGTGAAGTTTTGGTAATATGATGGTCTGAACAGTTCAAGGATGTCATCAGTATAATCGTGTACAAGTGACAAGTAGTATTTGATTGAATTTGATGTTATCTTTGCAGTTTCAGTAATTCCGAACTTGGTCAATAATTTATGGGTTAGATAAGTTACCCCTACATCACATTCATAATACAAGTCATTGATTTTCTTGATGTTGCTGACTTCGTGGATCTCTGCCCATCCCCTATGGTTTAATGGGTCACCATCTGCACGATTTGGGATGGTGTCTATTGGGATTGGCTTATCCATTGCACATAATCCTTGTAGGGTAGCGACATCTTGCCATTTCATACGAAGAGTCATCTTTATGTCTTCTGAATAGTCACCTTTCTTTCCATAATAGGCACGATTTAAGTACCGATTCTCAATCAAAGTGTTCTTGCTTGTTGCAGTAACATCAGCCTTATGACACCTTTCTAATGGGATAACACCAATATAAGCAATCATATTCTCCAAGTCAATGCTCATAGTGTCCTTTTTCTCATCAAAGAAATTCTTCCTTGAAGCCTTTGCCCTAACAGTCCAAATGTTAGGGATTCCAATGTTAACACTATTATAAACATACTGCTTATCCTTACCTATGACTGGAGCAGACAATAATATCATACCTCTTTTCTCAAGAATATGCAAAGTGCCACTATAATCCTTATCGCTGTCTAAAGAATGTGTTGTTATGGTATAATCATCTTCTGCACCACTATGATAATAAATACGAATATGGGTTTCAAAGTTCTGCATAGTATTATTGACTTTCAAGCAAATCCTATTGTCTTCACTTATCCCATCAGTAACGAACTCTTTCACATTGTTGTTCATATTCAAGTCTTCCATTGTTTCCCTTAAAGGGTACTGGACAGTTATGTTTTGTGGAATGTTGATGTCATAGCAATGTGTTTCTTCACCATTGTAGACTCCCCATATCCCTACATCAAAGTATCCATCTTCAAATGCATTTGTTTCATAGAAAGTGTAAGTGATTAGTTCATTTTGTGGTGATGGGTAATACTGCTCAACATTTATTGTGGAACTCACACTCTTGTTTACTGCAAATTCGCTGTCATTAGTTGCTGATATAGTGTAACTTCCAACATAGCTGAACTTCAATCGGAAATTCCTTACTGCACTTTGCCCATTGCAGATGTTGAATGACCATTTCTTCGTAGTGTTATTGAATGTTCCACCATTTGTTCCACCATTTGAAGATAATAGTGTAACCCCAGTCGGTAGGTTTAGGGTTACTGTTCCATTTCCACAGTCACCACTATTTTTAACTGTCAATGTCCATATGAACTCATCATTATTAGTGATGTTCGCTAAACTTGGAGATGCATAAAGGTTGAACTTTGGTTTCAATGGCAAGTAGTTAATACTTAATCTTGCACGATTAATACTGATTTCAGATGATTCAGTTGATTTGGTCTTATCCCATACAACCTTAATTATGATGCTTTTTAACTGGTCTACAGTCAAAGATCCTAAATTGAACTGGAGAGTATGATTATCATATTCCAAAGTGTTTTTAAGCTTTTCATAAGTGGTGATTTCACGAATGAAATTATTGTCACCTTTCTTACCACTATACACTCTTATTTTAGGGAAATTGTTCTTGTTCAAATTATATTTTCTGAAGACTACAGTCCAGTAAACATTTCCTACCTTATATTTAGATGGGTCAATCTTATTATACTTGTAAATGTAGCAAAGGTCTTTTGGCTTGTATTCTGTAAGGGATTTAGAGCCTTGGGGATGCACATAAGCCCCAAATCCTTCCCCAGTCCTTGCATAGACAAGGTTTTCCCATTTAGCACCAGTTCCTTGCTCATAAAGGTCATTACAATTATCTAATACATCGTGAATATATGCCATCTAATCACCCTTGATAAGCACAATAACCGACACCCATCACAAGCCCATCAAAAGGCACATTAATGAAGTCACGAATATTTATAGGTGATGCAATCCTACTATGAGCCATCACGAAATTCAAGTCACCATTCTTTGTTTCCCTTTTGACAAGGAATATGCCTTGCAAGTATTGGATTTGGCTGTCACCCAATTGAATTTGAATATCAGTAGCCCCACCATCCAAAGTGATAGTGAAACCACCATCCCACTCTTGAATAGGAGTAACTTTCAACCTAAAGTTAGGCATAGGCAAATCGGCTTCAATGTTACTGTACACTTCTTGCAAGTCAATGATGCTTAAACCTTGAGCATCTTCAATCAAGCAACCAGTAGTTTCATCAATGCAAGTGTTGATATCATTAGGGATTTGCTCACAAAGGATGAAAGTGTAATCCCCACCTTGCTCAACATCATCACCAAAAATATCATTAATCTTACCCAAATCAAACTGCTTGTTCACGAACTTCCAAAACCATCTGCTCTTCCTAAACACGAATGTTGTTTCTTCATTAGCCATTAGACATCACCATCACAATTCGCTTGACCTACAAAACTTGAACCTTTCATAAGTGTTATATAATTCTGAACCTTAACTTCAGTAAGTTGCCTTGCATAAGCCACGATAAAATCACTACCAGTATCTGCACCAGTAACCTTTGCAATTGCAACTCCCTTGATGTACAATGGTACATCTTCAGCTATTTCTATGTTCACATCCACTTGCTCTGATGTCGGATCTTGGTTGTCTTCCCATTCATCCAAGAAGATGTTGAATCCACTTTCCCCATTGTTCAGCCATTCTATGCCTAAATGGAATTCCACATCTGTGTATGTGGATGCAGATGGTTCTATGATTTCCATAGATGATGGTGGGTCGGTTGTTATTAGGCAACCATTTTCATCTATGCAATCGTTGAAGTCAACTGGCAAGTTAGAGAATAGGAGAAGATGATATAATGAGTCATCGTTCAAACTATCTCTGTCTTGTATTATCATTTGCTTGTTTAGGTGAACATAGAATCCATTTGGTTTGTGGAATGTGAAACTTGTTTCATAATCGTATTCACTACTCATTCGTTATCACCATTTTAATATCCTATTGCCCCATTTGGGCTGTTCATTCTTACTATTGCTTGTTCTACTGCTTGTTGTATTTTTGTATTCAAGTCTGTTATTCCTATGACTGTGCTGTTTGACATATCAATATTGATAGTTGGGTTCAAGGATTGTTGTGTTTGTCCTTTGCCTTTGGTGTTTGCTTGAGTGGTTGTTGCATTTGCTTGAAGTTGGCTATTGTTCACTCCTTTTGATGCAAGTACATCTACATTGGTTCGTAGATTTGCATTGCTTTCTGCATAACCAGTAGCAAGTGCAGAACCTAAAGCCTTACCACCATTATACATCATCTGCTTACCATTATCCAAGGCTTCCATAATGAAACCCATCTCTGATGCAGTTGTTCGAGCCAAGCGACCTGGAGAATGCATATCCACTCCATCATCGTATCCACGAGAGAGTTCTTCCCCTAAAACCTTACCTTTATTGTAGAAATCATCTTTCTTCTTGTCTAATTCGCTTAATGCATATCCAAGTTCTGTGATAGTGGTTTGCTTTAGGTCTGCCCCATCTTCAAAACCATCAGACAGTTTTTGACCAAGTGTTTTACCAGCATTATGCATTGTATTGTATCTTGCTTGGACTTGAGCAATACCATTCGCCAATACACTAATTACTGCTGTTCCGAAGTTGGCAGAACCAGTTTGGAATCCAGTAGGTAATGCATTACCCATCTTAACACTTGCACCTTTGACCTTGTCGGCATATCCAGTAATGGTTGAAACGAACTGGTCAAGCTTAACTTTTAACTGTGCAATGGCATTAGTGGTTTGTGTTATTGCAGTAGTGTTTACAGTATTAACACTACCAAGACCACCTAATTTGTTGGCGAAGTCCATTACATCCTTGATGTTATTGTATAATCTGTCAAGTTGTGGTTTTAATCCAGTTCCCATATGAGAGTCCATCACTCCACCAAGCCAAGTGGTTGCCTTGCCTAATATTCCACCAGTACCAATCACATTGTTTAAGTTGTTCATTGCAGTAAACAATGGTGCGATTTGGTTAGCCATCTGTGTTATTGCTTGAACCTTTGTGCTGACATCCAAGTCAGTTGGCATTTCCAAATCCCTTAAGTCTTCCACGAATGAAATTAAGTTAGGGAGTATGTCTTGTGTTAATGATTGGAGTCCACCTTTTCCATTGACTATTTGATTTCCTTTTTCAACCAATCCTATTCCGAAGACTTCAAAGTCAACTTCAAGTACCTTTCTGACTGCTGGTTCAAGTGCTTTTAGGACTTCAGCAATTAAACCGATGGTTTCTGCTCCTTTCTTGACTGCATCTTCGTTGAGTTCATTCGCCATTTCTCCCAACATTTCAACTGCAACCAATGGAACTATAAGCAAACCAATGGCTTCAGCCACTAAACCTAATGCAGTAGCAATGCCTATCACTAATGGGATTGCAACAGTATCTGCAGTAAAACCTAATACTGCACTTGCAACACCAAGTCCAAGGATGAACAATTGTATAGAACCATCACTTGCAATGTAATGCAATGCATCTGCAAACATACCAATGACTTCATTACCCTTTGCAATAGCATCTTGGTTCAAAGTATCATACATATAACCCAATAATTCTATCGCAGTCATCGGTGCAATCAATAAGACTATAGCTTCAGAGATAAGCACCATCGCTTCCCCCAATCCAAGGGCTATCTTAAGGAAACCTTGCACTTGACTCTTCCAATCAATCTGTGGCAACTTGCCAACATACTGCAATGCAACAGCCATAGCACCACCAACTGCAAGTATCCAAATACCATAATCCTTAAGGAACTTCGCACCCTTATCAAACTGTGGCTTCATCCTTTCATAAGAATCACCCAATCTTGCAATAAGATACATCGCTTCTTCCAGTAAAGCATAAGCCATCACTAAACCAATAGCAACTTCAATGAAGACTCTTGCCATAATACCAAGGTTTCTTCCAAGCTTTTTGAATTCGGACTTGAAACCACCTTTCTCAATGTCCTTTGCAACAGTACCACCAGTAGTGGCAACTTCTTCTGCACCCTTGCCAACACCAGTAGTCACATCTTTGAGTTTGCCGAACATTCCAAGTATTGGTTTTAGGATCTTGTAAGCACCATAAAGGCTGATTCCTAATGTGATTGCCCAAGCAACCCATTCTTCAAGGAAGTTACCCCTTGCAGTTGCTTTGCCTTTATCATCTGTCAAGCCGAAGAATTTGGAAACCTTTTGACCTAACTTGCTTAATTCACTACCTAACCATTCGGCAGTTTCTAACATTGTGATGAAGTCCTTGATGACATCTCTCAATAGTGGTTCAACTATTCCGAATGCTCTTGCAAGGTCAATGGATAACTTAACTTCCAAGGTGGATATTGCATCGTTTAGGTTGGTTATGTCTTTTGCAGTTTGGTCATATCCCCTTTCTTCTGCAATCTTCAAGAGTGCTTGGAGCATTCCAGCCTTGTCGGTTTCATCTCCATCCCATAAGCCAGTTGCCTTGAGTTCTTCTGCACCGATACCTACTTCTTTTAACCTACGAAGTTCCCCATCAAGTGCATCGTTTACTGCAAGGATACTGTCTTCTTGGCTTCTTCCTTGTTTCACGAATTCAGAACCATAGATTGCCATAACTTCAGTCAAGTCACCAAGAGATTCATTCTCTACCTTATACTTGGATGCAGTTTCCAATGCATTTGCACCTACAACTGTCATATCCAGTTTTTGGTATTGCTTTTGGTAATCGGCAAGTTCCTTGTTGTACCCATTTAGTTCTTTGGCACTCATATTGAGTCTTTTTGCAAAGTAGTCTTTTTGGGATTCTGCATTGATGTGGCTCATTGTCTGTCCATAGACATCCATCAGTTCGTTGAATCCCCACATTGTGACTGCCATTGAACCGATTCTTCTACCAAGATAAGTTGGGCTATCCAACTGGTTGCCTTTAGGTGTTTTTCCACCACCAGCCAAGCCACCCATTCTTTCAGCATTTTGCTTGGTAGTTTCGGCAGTTTGCATCTTCTGAACACCCAATATCTTCTCTTCTTCACCAACAATGGCACGAAGAATTGCTAACTGTTCATCATCTAATTTAACCAAATCAGATTCAGTTACAACATCACTCTTGACAAGGGATGATATCCTTTGTTGTAATGCAAAACTTTCACCCAATACTGCAAGTTCCCTTTCTTCTTCTGCTATCTTGTCATTAACAAATTTCAGACTTGAAGCCATTAGTTCACTTTCTTGGGTCAAGTAACTGGTAACTCCTTTATGGACAGAAAGTAATCCTTGAGCTTCTTTCTCTGCTCTTCGCATTTCTGCATTGAAACTTCGCATTTGGGTGTTGAATCCTTGTACTGTAGATAAACCATTCTTCATTAATCCATCTATTCTTTCTTCAGTTTGGGCTAATTTACTGGCTTCCTTATCCATCTTTAGGATTGATTGGTTTATCTTGTCAACATCGTTATGTATGGTTTCCATCTTTGCCTTGACTATTTCAAGGTTCTCTATCAATGTCCTTATCCCTTGAATATTGGCAAAGGCTTCATTAATTTTTAGAGCTTCATCACTAACCATCTTGAAGATGTCACGAACCTTACCCATATAAGTTTCCAATTGTTTAATGTGAGTAGTGTCAAACTCAAAAGCACCACCCAAACCTTGCAACATCTTATTCGCTTCAGTAATAGATAATGCCAATGGTTCAAGATCCAGTTCAACCTTTGCTTGAATACTCCTACCTTGAAACACCATAAACTACCCACCACCTTTCAATGTTTGTGCCATAGCCATATCCACATCCTTTTCAATTAAATGAATCACATCATTCTCTGATTCAGCCATACCATCTGTCAAGTATAATGCTTGACCTACCCTATGCCTATACTCAAAGTTTTCGTGCTGTATCAATGCATAATCAAAACCAGTCCTTGGATTCCTTGCACTATACTCAATCTCTTGACTCAAGAAATCCTTTTCAACAAGCATATTAGGTCGCATCACACTCTCACGAAGTCTACCAGTTTCCAATGGAACTAATGGTCTTGTATGCCTATCAATTATATCAAGTATCTCAAATGAATCTGAAGCGACATTCTTCTTGATTTGCTCTTTCATTCTTCGCAAATCATTAATGAACTTTGTCTTTAAAATTTTCACTTTAAACATTTCTATCAGTCTTCTATAAGAGATTCATATATTTCTGCATAATCTTCACTATCAGCGAACTTTGGTGTGGTCATCTTGCCAGTTTTACTGGATGATTTGGATTCCAGTCTTTGCTTTTCAGCTTCTTTCCTTTCGGCTTCGATGATGTCCAACTCATTTCGCAGTAACTGTCCGAAGATGGTGTAATCCATTTCCCAAAAATCTTTCAATGATAATCCCATCCCTTTAACTCTTCTTGTGAGTAGGAAATACTCATCGATGTATTGTTTTTCGATGAGTTCGGATGGTTTTATCATTAGCGAATCATCATCTTCGTTAATCGGATTGAAAGGATTGTTTCGCTTCTGCTATGATGTTTTGTTTCACGAATTTCTCAACATCCTTTGGTGATGCACCCAATGATAACATCTTCTTAATACTTGCAAGTAAACGAATGATAGTCATATCACTATCATCAGCATTCGCTACAAACTCTTCCTTGGTAATCCCATCAAGTTGAAGTTCAGCCAATTCACCATACTTTTCAAGAACATACTGGCGAATCGCTTCAATCTCTTTCTTATGTTTCTCATCCAAAGCTTCACCTTTCTCAACAAGCTTTCTTCTCTCATTAGCCAAATCAACCAACTGCATACTATATTTAGTTACATTGTCTAAATCTTTGTCAGTTGGCTCTTCTTTCTTGTTGATAGCAGACACGATATTGTTAATCGCTTCGATTTCAGTATCTATCGCTTCAACATCCCTTTCTATCTTCTTCGCTTCATCTGTGATAGGCTTATATTTCTCTTGTTCGGCTTCAATGCTCTTCTGATGCTCCAAAATTTGAGCATTAGTGCATCTCTTGAACTTGTATTTCTTACCACAGACTTCTATACTATTTTTGGAAAATTCCATTACATCATCTCCTACAAAAATTTGTCTAAAAAAAAAGACACACCACCATTATTAGGTAGTGTGTTTTTTATGAAAATTATGCCATATATTTTAGTTATCCAGTTTCTTCTTCTTCATCCTTGATCCAGTAGTATGGTTGGGAACTGTCATCATCAACTGATGCTCCACCACTTGGGGTGGATTGTACACTCACACTTGCTTGTGGAGTACCCCAATGCAAATCTTCAAGTTGACTTACAATGTCAATGTTTACTGGGGAAACAGAACCATTGTTAACTAAACCATATTCTATGTTGATGGTTTTGGTTTCATCGCCACTCATATCGCTCCAAGCATTAGTTATCTCAACTTTTGGCAAGTACATACTGAATGATTCATATACATCTTCGGAATCAAGTTCGCCAAGTTTTCTGTTTGTACCAGTTATTAATATTTCAGCGAAATAGTTGTTTTCAGTTACTGTAGTTCCATCGTTGACTCCTGTGTACCATTTGTCAATCAAGTGTTGACTTAATGGATTCCATTGGATTTCAAGGCTTCCATCGTTCTCAAAAGCCCCCTCATCCTTTATTCCTTTCCCAAATGGAGTTCCAAGACACAAAAAGTCTTCTAAATTGGTATTAAAGGAATTAGAAGAACTTACGATACATCCATAATCATATACTGCCAATTCTTGCTCATCCAATTCGGTCAATCCAGTACCGAAGTCAGCAATGTACACTTTGATGTTCTGCACACCAAGTTTGCTTAATGATTGACCTACAGTTCTCAATGGGTTTGCTTGGTTCAAGATTGGAGCATTAGAACCGAAAGTATAAGTCAAGTTGATTCCATCGTTATTGATTTCATACTCCAATTCGCTCATTTTAGCATTATCATAAGTCACAGCATCGTTTTCTACTGCAGAATAACCATTAATAATGGTTGCAAGTGGCAATTCGGTTGGGTTCACAAGGTCTTGATAGAATTTCCATTCATAAACCTTACTATCATCATCAAGGGTGACTTCTTTCTTCTCTTGACTACCTAAAAGCATATACCATCCATCTTCAAAGAACTCACCAAACATAGCCTTTTGTTCCCATTGTGGCTCTGCACTCACTTGAGTCCTATCAGAAGCCAACTTAATGGATTTAGAACCATCGTGAGCTTCCCAATCAGATGTGTCCATCGCTGGTTCACCTTGAAATGCTGAACCCCTTGCCATAATACCCCCACGAACTGGCACACTTGGGTACTCACCAGTAACTTGGTCTTTTTGTTTCAAAGCAATAGACCAATAATGAAAAGATTGATTATATCCAGCCATCTTACTCTTTCTCCTTTATCTCTTCAGCAACCTTTTTGATTGCTGTCTTCTTTTCTTGGACATATTCAAAAAATCCAGTTTCCATACATCTATCCACAAGTTCGTGTGGAATCTCATAAATCTTGCCTTTCTCCAAGACTTCATCTGCTCTCACTACACGATGATGGATTAGCTCAAGGATTTTATGTGGCTGTCCAGTATATTTAAGTTTCATAAAAATTAACTCTCCTACTATATATTAGTTAAGCACATATTCCATTTCATAACGAATTGTTATCACATTTGCGAAGAACTCATCTTCATAGTCTTCACGAAAAGACTGCTTATAAACACTTGTGATTGGCATAGCACCCACAAACTTCAAGTTCTGCAACTTCGGATGGATGTCTTGCCAACTCCTTTGGACATTCAAGGTCTTCAAGACTGACTCTTCAAAATCCCATAACTCTTCAATCAAGATGTCTGTATCTTGAGTGTAAGTGTAAAGCTTGATATCGAAATTTCTGAAATAGGATCGGCAGTCTGCATTGATAACCATTCCCCTTTGCTCTGACTGGTCATCACCATACTTGACATCAAAGCATATTAAGGGGAGTTCGTTGTTGGCATTGATGGTGTAAGGGTCAAAGTAGTATTGGAGTCCACGATAATCTTTCATATTGTAGTCATCGGCTTCAAAATAATTAGCGATAGACTCAAGTATTTCCCTTAATACACTCATACATACCAACTTCCCTTATAGTATTTTTTTGATTTGGTGTTGCATCTTGTCTTGCAGTTTGGGTCGACATTGCAGAACTGTGTCCAACCAAGCAATTTCAAGTTAGGGTCACCATAACCATTACTTGCAAGATAATTCTCAATAAACCTATCAATTTGGTCTAATAACCTTGTAGCATAGTTTCTGCTCTCTTTTCTGCCATCATCTTGCACCTTGCCTTGGTTCTCCCACCATATAAGCCAACTGAAAGCCCCAGCACTTTTAAAGCACAAATGCTCAAGTTGTGGTGGTATCTCATCCCAACTGTCTGCCCTTAACTGGTTCATCACATAATTCTTGCCCATCACAATCTGCTCATCCAAGTCTTCCAAAGTTAAGGTGAACTGGTCAACCCTTGCAACCAAATTGCAAAGGTAAAAGTCAGTTACTGCCTTATTGAACTTAATGTTAATGCAATAGACTGATGATATTCTGCGATTCTTCTTCTGCATACTGGTGTTAGCCTTACGAACAAGATACCTAAACTGATGGTAACCATCTTCATTAATCACCATATCTTCTTCACTAACATCATCCTTTTTCAACTCAATCTGATTAGCAACCCCACTCCTTGTATTGCTGAAGCCGATTTCAATATCTTTAGGGGCGATGGTTTCAGAAGAATAGAACAAGATTTCAAAGGTATCAATATCATTATAATCCCTTACCTTTGGCAAGTGGATACGAACCTTTGAACCTTGCTCAATATTGGTTATATGCAAAGAATTATCAAAGTCAGCACCATATTCATCCACAAGTTCCACATCAGAACTATGCTCAATGCAACTTGTTTCATCAAACTCATAAGGGTACTGTCTGTCAATATGAGCTTCACGAAGCCATTGGAGAACCTTGTAATAGTCTTCCATTTTGTTTTCCATAATCAGTTCTCCACATAAATTCTAAACCTATTGGTCTTTACTATATACATCAGCGACTTTAACCAATCTTTTACCTTGCTCTACAGCATAAGTACCTACACCAGTAGTGAATTGCAAGGTCAAAGTTGGCTCACTTTGTCTGTCAGAATCATCGTACTTGAGTACATTGATTAATGGATAGTATTTATCATAAATGCCCACATTAGGCACTCTTTGTACTTGTGGGTTAAAGTAATCCAAGTAGAAGATTTGTAAACTTGGCATATCAGTACAGAATGCTAACAATTCTTTGGAATCCATTGTTTTTCCACCCCAAGAAAAGGTCATTCCAGCCACTTCAAAAGCAGAATTAATGGACATTCCAGTTTTTGGGAAAGTGTAAGGGATACCAGCACTTTCAGTCTTGATTTGCAATTCAGTAAGTGCTTTAAGACCTAATACACAATGATCCATATTGTATCCATCAGCCATCTTGTTGTTTTTGATTTTAACGATATCTGCAATGATGGATTTGATTTCTTTGTCAGACCATTGGTTAGTTAATTCGTAAGCAGTAGACTCATCAGTAGCAGAAGCGACTGCACTATCATATACAGTCTTATCGATTTCTTCAGCCAAATAATTGGAGATAGGAGTCATCATATCGACTACACTTAAATCTCTTTCGATAAGGTCTTTCATTTCAACTTCTAATTCAATACCATATTGTTCAAGTTTGAATCCTTGTGGAGTGACTTCGGAGTATCTTACTTTCCTTAAGCCAGTTCCTTTAGGCATTAACTTTTTCTTTCTACCTTTTACTTGTTCTTCAGCTTCTTCACCTTTCCATACATCTGTAACTGTGATCTGCTTTGAATCTACTTTCTCTGCTGGGAAGAAACCAGCCAAATTGAATTTTCCAAAAGTGTCCTTTCTTATTTTAGCAGTATATAAACCACTATGGAAAGCATCATTTACTTTAGTTAAAGCATTTTCTACCATAATTATCTCTCTCTCTAATAAAATGTAATCTTTGTAATAATAATCAGTATAAAAAGTAATAATATTTTAATTTTTTATCCAGTATTCTCTTCTTGTGATTCTGCTACAAGACTGACTGTGAATGCCTTGTGGTTGCTTCTGAATGCTAATGTTTCGGTCTTGGTAGTGTAATCGGTTGCACTTATCTCTGCACTATAATCATCATATGGCATATCATCAAATGTAGCAACACCATTCTCATCAGTAGTTTCACTATCAGTACCAATAGTTACAGTTGCACCACTAATCGCTTCTTCACTTACACTATCCTTAACAGTAACAGTCAAAGTGTCAGTAATAATATCCATAGCAATTGCTAAAGTGGTATCTTCACTAACAGTAACAGTAGATGGATGTATATAATCCACATAACCAGTAGCAGTTGCAGTAACATCATATTTCTCCAATGGCACTTCAATAACCACTTCACCACTTGCATCGGTTTCACCAGTAAAGACTACACCAACATCATCGTGGTCAGTAAAGGTTACAACTGCATCTTCAATAGGGTTAACACCATCAGTCACAGTAACAGTAACTTCAGCAGTCGGATCATTAGCCAAGAAAGGGTATCGCATCTTCATAAAGATGCACAATAATATATCCACCAGCATTTGCAGATTTGGATTCTAATGCTTGGCACACTTGCATACTTGGAGTAGAGCCAGTATATTTGTCTAATCCAGTATTGTAAGCATCTACACAAAGGTAGTCACCACTTGTGATTGCGACATTGGTTGCTTTTAATGGTAATTGCAATTCACCAGCCTTGAGTTTGAATGCAGTCACGAATCTTCTGTAAGACCCATCATTAATCGCTTCTTGTGGGTATGCTCCTTGTGGAAGCTCTGGCTCATACATAGTGATATGGGTTGCTTTGGTGGTTGCTTTGGTCATAGTCAAATCTTTTCCACTACCCAAATCAAATTGTAAGAAGTTTTCTGCACCAATAGGGTTAGCAAATTTGAAGAATTTTTGTTTAGCACCATTAATGGTGGAATAACCAGTATCAATGGACACATTGCCCTCATTTACTTCATATGCTCTTCCCTCTTCCTTTTTGAAGAAAGTTCCAATTATATTATCAGTCATTCAATATATCTCCTTTAGTTATCAAATTATATTTTGGAAAATATTTATTTATTTACCAATGAGTATTTTCCTTTTCCCATTGTGCGAAATATTCTGCAGAATATTTGTCAATTTCATCTTCTTTAGGTGTATCATCAGCATCACCATCCACGATGGTTTCGACAGATGCACCAGTAACTGCCTTATGTGGTTCAGTAATGATTTTAGAATTCTTCATATGTTCCAATTCTTCTACTGTGAACTTTTGAAACATTTCCAAACCCTTTTCATCATCACCCACTATCTCCTTGATAAGCTTTTCTTTCATTGCTCTTTCTTGTTCGTGCAACTTATCAGCATCAGCCTTATAGGATTCTGCCTTTGCCTTTAACTCATCAAACTCTTTCTGCAGTTTCTTGAAATCATTAAGGGCTTCATCACTTGCTTTGGATTTCTCCCTTAAGTCTTCCATCTGTTTCTTAAGTATGCCTAATTCTTCCCTTTGCTCTGCAATGGTTTCTTCTTTCTTGTCAAGCATCTTATGAAACTCTTCACTCACCTTACCATCTCCATTTCTTGTTTCAATATTATTATACAATATTCGACTCCTTGGGTTGCTTGTCAAACCCACATTAGTCATTGTAAAGTTTCTTGGTTCATAATAAGTTCCCATATCCACAAGATCCAGTTCAAAGACTGGACTCAACCCATTCCCAGCAATATCAAGGTCAGATGGTCTTTCACAATAAAGTTTGCCATCAGAATACTTGAAATTGCTTAATGAACCTATTATATTATTTGAATGTTCTTCAGTTACATCAACACTTTGTGTATCATTTGCGATTGTTTGGAGAAAAACATCATTGAAAAGGACTGGCTTATCCAATCCTATATCATCATAATTCATCGTTCCAGCAGTCCATAGCTCAATCATCTCTGCCATTCACATCACCATACACTATATAATTGTATTCTGCAACTGCCCTATCGCTAACTGGCAATATGCCACATCTACCATTCATATGGTCAAAAGGCAAATCTTCCAACTTTCGTGGTGGCTTCTTCTCTTCTTGTCTGCACCAAAAACAGACCCTACTATCTCCTTTAGTCACCCAACGATAAGTTGCATCCTTGCCATACTTGAAATCATAAGCACTTCTTCGTATCTTCTGAAACATCATATTTGTTTCATAATTAACTGTCCTTTTGATTCTTTGAATAGCATCACGAAGTTTCGGCTCAAGGTTGAACGATTCTTCATCATTTCTGTCCTTGACTACTTGGATGTTCAACTTTATCTCATTTCGTAGTGTGCTTATGGTATTCTTTATGGTGGTTTCAGCCACTTGCTTGGTGGTTTTAATATCATATTTTAAGTTGACTTGTTTCTGTTTGCTTACTGGAACATCAATGCCTAATAATTGATTCTTCACTTGTGCATCTTCATACTTTTGAAACTGCTTATCATTTAATTGTAGCAACTTCTCTTCTAATTTCACAAGGTCATCATCAATATGTTTCTCAATATACCCATAACTCTTACTTGAATACTTTTTAGTGAAATCTTGCAAAAGCATCATAATAGCCAAGCCATACTCTTTCTCATCAAGGTCACCATCGTACTCCTTATAGTTGAATAAGTCTGCAAGATTTGTCAATAAATCTGCCATCACTTATCTCCCCTTATATCTCTGCTGTTCCCTTGTGATGTTCGGAACATCGTGGTTGATGTTCGTAGAGCTATTAGGATTCTTCACAATGCTGGTTCTGTCAGTTCTGTCCAAGTCTTCTTGACCTTTCTTCACTATTGGCTTATGTAAAGTGTTAGGGTCAGACTCTTCATCCAAGAGTTGCTCTTCTTCATAATCATCCATCTCAAACTCTAACCAACATTCGCCATCGATATGTTGGAGTTCAAGTTCCTTATCAAATAATTTCTTGACATACTTTGCCACCCAATCCCTATTGTATTCAAGGAAAAGAACCCTTCCAGTAGTCTTACTGTCCAATTGGATGTCTGCAGTAGCCCTATTTGATGATTCGGAACTAAATACGGCTTCTGGAGTGTTAAGAGCGATGTACACTTCTTTTTCAAAGTATCGGATGTAATCTTGGATGTTAGGCAACGAACCACCCTTAAGGAGTTCGACTTCAATCCCATAAGGCAATATAAGACAGCCTTTCATATGGTAATTGTTAACAGTTTCAGCCACTTCATCCCTTGCATCCTTATCCAAATAAGTGTTCATCTTATCAGCATTACCCATAGTAACACTAATAATGTTGGAGTTCTTGTAGACAGTCAAAGGCATCTGTTCTCGCAAAATTCGTTTGTAGTAGATAGGTTCTAATGCCCCACTCATAAGTGCATTAGCCTTGCCATCCCTTTCCAAATACTTAAAATGGATTATCTCATCCAACTCATAACTAATCTCCAAATCAACAAGGTCTTCATCCAACTCATCGAACTTCTTCCTTAACCAACCCTTATTGGTTCGGCTATTCTTCTTGATGATTTGCTTAAAACCACAAGTTTCACCAAACTCATCATAAATAATCTTAATTCGGAAATCAACACCATCATAT
>Ga0265301_10001448_pt1 | contig 30869 bp, 18 predicted proteins | sample AusTroGonzalo_MG_2_FD_193488 | JGI IMG/M metagenome (GOLD analysis project Ga0265301, IMG submission 193488) | Bovine rumen microbial communities from tropical cattle in Woodstock, Queensland, Australia - Gonzalo_04 | ecosystem: Host-associated > Mammals > Digestive system > Stomach > Rumen ... | reverse complement strand
AGAGGCTGACATTGCCGCCGACGGTGAAGGCGCCGTTGCCCTTGGTGTGGAGCACTCCGGCGTAGAGGTTGCCGACGGAGGCGGTCCCGTTCACGGTGACGCCGATGCCGTTCGCGTAACCGCCCTGTTTGCCGCCGCCGTAGAGGGTGTTGACTTCACCGCCCTCGACTGCGACTTCGGCTTTCGACTGAGTTGCGCCGGTATTGCCGCCGCCGAGGAGCAGCAGCGTCGAACCGCCGGTCACCTTGACCTTGCCGGTACCGACCGCCCCGCCCGCATTTGCACCCGCCGCGATGATTCCGGTGTTGATGCCATTGGTGACTTCGAGCAGAAGGTCTTTGCTGCCGGTATCGGTCCCTGCCGCGAAGTATTGCCCGGTGACGGTAGTGCTTCCGCCATTGATCCGACCGGTGTAAACGGTGCCGCCGGTCGCCGTATCGACCACGGCATTGGCCGCATCGATGATCGACGACGAAGGATCGACCTCCGGCTCGACGTATTCGGCAACGGAGAGGGTCCCGCCCGCCAGTTTGTAGGCGATGCCGGTGGCGAAGTCGTTGTAGGTCGTGCCGGAGACGCGGGAGGCGCCGTTGATCGAGTAATTGCCGAGGTCGCCGTCAGCGAGAACGTAGTTCGCGATCGTCTCGGTATCGGCGAGGATGCTGATGGTTGCTCCGGAGAGGTTCGCAGCTCCGGTGAGGAGCGCGGTCGCCTGCCCGGTCTTGCCGGTGAGGTTGAAGGTGAGGTTCCCGGAGAAGGTGCCGCCCGAGGGCAGATCCACCCGCCCGCCTGAGATCAACAGCGATCCGTTCCTGACATCGACATTCGAAACCACGCCGTCGCGCACAGTGAGGGTCCCGCGGGTCATCGAGCCGCCGGAGACCAGCGCGCCGTCGTAAACGTACACGTTGACGCCGGTCGAAGTCAAGGAGGGATCGTAGAGCGCCGCGCCGGAACCGACATGGAGTTCCTTGTTGCTGTTGAAGGTAAGACCGCCGAAGGAGACGCCGCTCCCGATGGTGAGGTTCTGCTTCAGCACCGCGCCGGAAATGATCCCGTCCTCACCGGTGAAGGCGTCGGTATTCTGATACCATGTGCCGAGGGCGATCGTGTTGCCCCCGAGCAGAGTCACTCCGTCGTTGATCTCCAGAGAGCCTGCCGCGACATTGATCCCCGCTACGGTGGCGCCGCTCGAAACCCGAATGCTGCCGCCGGTGGCGGTGACGCCCGCCACCTCGCCGCCGTCGTACGCCAGAATGAGGCCGCCCGTCATCGTGCCGCCCGAAACGTATCCGCCTTCGGAAACGTACAATCTGCCGGCGCTGACATTGACGTTCGTTGCGCGGCCGCCATCGAAAACATGGAGGTACGTACCCCGGAGATCGACGCCGGCCGCCATGCCGCCGGAGGAGACTTGGATGCTGCCCGACGATCCGTCGACGCCCGAGACCAGTCCGCCGTCGTAAACCACGATCGCGTTGCGGATGGGGATGGAGAGATCATACACAGCCGCTCCAGAGGAAATGTAGAGCGTCTTATCCTGATAAGTGCAGGTCATGCCGCGGAAGATCACGCCGTCCGCGATGGTGAGATAGCGCCGCAGCACTGCGCCGGAGATGACGCCGTCTTCGCCGGTGAAGGCGGCGGTGTTGCTCTGCCAGGTGCCGAGGGCGATGTTGTTGCTGCCCATGAGACGCAGATTTTCCACGTCGGCGCGGAAAAAGCCTTCCTCGCCGATGGTCACCCCGGAAATGGTTGCACTGCTGCTCGGCGCAAGGATGCCGTTTGTGACCGTAACGCCTGCCGCGGTACCGCCGGAATAGACGGTCATGAGTCCCGCCGCTTCGGTGATCGTGGCGCCGGAAGCGAGTGCTCCGCCGGAAACATAGACGCTGCCGCCGCTGATATCGAGATTCGATGCGACACCGCCCTCGGAGACATACAGCTGCCCGCCGGGCATCGAGATTCCCTCCGCCGTGCCGCCGCTCGAGATCTGGAGGTTGACGAATGCCTGGATCATCGTGCCGCCCGAAATGTATCCGCCGTCGTAAACGCGCAGCGAGACGCCCTGACTTGCCAGAATGGGATCGTACAGCGCCGCGCCGGAGGAAATATGCAGGGTCCGGCTCGCTGCGTTGCAGTTCAGCCCGCTGAAGATCACGCCGTCGCTGATGGTGAGATCCCGTTTCAGCACCGCGCCGGAGATGATCCCGTCCTCGCCGGTGAAGGCGTCGGGGTTGCCCGCCCACGCGCCGGCGGCGAAGGTGTTCCCGCCCAGCAGAACGGCGCCGTGCTCCATGTACAATGCGTTCGTGCCGGTCGCATGGATGCCGCCGGCGGTCCCGCCGCTGCTGACGGAGATGAAACCGACGGAGACCGTGACATTCGAAACCACCCCGCCCTCGTGAACGTATACTCCGGGTGTCGCTGCCGTCCCGGAAATGGTCAGATCGTAGATCGCCGCACCGGAGGAGACCCAGGTGGAAGCTTTCGTCACCGTAAGATCGCGGAACCTCACCCCGCTTTCGATATAGAAGAAGCTGCTGATCGTCACCCCGCCGGAGATGACGCCGTCGGCGCCGGTGAAGGCATCGGGGTTGCCGTACCACGCGCCGGAGGCGAGGTTGATGTTGCCCGCAAAATGTGTGAAGTTCGAGTAAACGAAGAGCTGCCCGCCGCTCTCGACGGTGAGGTCGGTAACTCTCGCCCCCTGCCCGTGTACGAGGACCCTGCCGCCGGAATGGACCGTGCCGCCGGAGAGGATGCCGCCTTTCACCCAAACCGAGCCGCCTGCCAAAACCTGATAGTCGTCGAGTTCGCCGACGACGGATTCCGCCGTCGAGGTGACGCCGATCTTCCCGTAATCCGCGCGGGGATCCGTGCTTTGACCGGCGACCAGCCCCGCGCTGGTGATCCCCCCGTCGATGATGAGTTCAGCTTCCCAAGCCATTTTTTCGATCTCCCTTGTTGGTTATCGTAAAATCGATTCCATCAATTTACTTGAATTCGTCCTAACGTTTTACCTTTTCATTCACGATCCCAGTCATGTCAACTCCCGATCTGTATTCGCGGGTTTTCATATCACTTCACCGGTGAAAGCGTCGGTGTTTTTCAGCCGATTGCGTCGGGCGTCCCAGTCGCTTCTCACCGTGGCAGAGCAGACCCGCGGCCGGGCCTTCCGGTCCCGGCACGGGATTTTGCGCAGCAGCGACGCATAGGCTTTGCGGTAGTCGGTGAGCCGGAAGAAGAGGAGCTGCGCGCCGCCGAGCGAAGCCTCGCGCAGCGCACCCGCCTTGCGCATCAGTTCGAAGATCTCCGCCGTCCGTCGCTCGGGGCAGTCAGGACAGGTCGTCGCGCGCCAGCCCCAGGTGCGGAGTTTGACCTTGCGACCGTCCGCGAGGATGGCGGGGAACTCTTCGGTCCGCACCCCGAGACACGGTACGCCGAAGGAGGACTCCACCACATGCATGAAGGTCACCGCGTTCGCGGCGGAGATGGTGAGACACCAGCCGTCGGCGGCTTCGAGAAGCCCCAGCGGCGAGAATTCCGAAACGGTGGGAACTTTGTGGTGATCCCTCACGAAGTCGGCGGCTCCCGCGCCCCACGCCGCGAAGGAGTGGCAGGGGTCGGCGGAGCGGAGGACCCCCGGCATCTTGCGGAATGTCTCCGACAAAATACCGCAGCAGGAGGGGGTCTCGCGGTAATCAAAGGGCTGCCCGAAGTCCTCCCCTTCGTAAAGCGGGAAGGTGAAGACCGGCATCAGCAGCGTGCCGGTCTTGCCAATCGTCCGCTGCAGCATCCGGCAGAAGAGCTTCGGCCCGCCCTCGACCCGGCCGATCGCCGAAAAGGCGCTGTGGACCACGAGCTTCATGCCGGAACGGAGTCCGAGTTTGCGGAAGGCCGTCTGGATTTCTTTCTCGCCGACGGTCGCCGCCGGGTGCAGCCGCACGTAGCCGTATTTTTCCAGAAACCGCAGATCGGCGATGATCTTGGCGATCTGCCACGGCAGAGTGCGGGAGTTGTTGTTGCCGTCCAGGATCCGGATGCAGGTCAGCAGATCGCGCTTGCCGTCGAAAAGGCTCCAGAGCATCCGCGACACGGCGGTCCTTCGGCGTTCCGGATAGGGGACATAACTTAAACAGAACGGTGCCCCGAGGCGCAGTCTTTCCGGCACGATGCCGTGTGAGCGCCATTCCGCCGCGCCGAAAAGTTCGCGGCGGACGGTCCCGGTTTTGCCTTTCAGCGTCTCGTAAGCCGCTTCGAGCGGTCCGAAGTCCGCCTTCTTGCCGGTGAATTTCTCCCACGACCGGAGCATCTCCGTATAGCGGTCGTACTCCGCTTTGAGCCGAACGCCTTTCTCGAAGGCGGTTAGTTCGGGGTCTTTCAGCATCGCGGCAACGGCGGCTTTCATTTCGCGGGCGGCGCGCCGGTCGTAATTCCCGGAGGGACCGACGGTGATGAGTTCCTCCACCGCGCCCGCCAACACCGGGAATTCTTCTTTGACGACGAGCCAGTCCAATTCGAAATAGCGACCGGTGTTGTGGTGGTAGATGCCGCCCGGATTGCGGAACCAGTTGGTGGCGACGCCGATCGCCGGATCGCCGCCGAAGGTGTCGTCGCTCAAGTTGCCGCGGCTTTCGGCCCACTGGAACGAGGGAAGATATTTCGTGAACCAGTCGTGGTAGAACCAGTCGGTGAAGCGAGGGAGAAAGATCGGCGACATCCGGAAGTCGACCACCCGGTTCCAGTGGGCGCAGCTGTCCAGATTCATCGCGGCGAAGATACGGCCGCGGCGCTTCGGGTCCGCGAGGAACGCGGAAAACCCGTAGAGTTCCATCGAGAATACCACCCGGAGCGTCTTTTTGAGCTTCACGCCCCGCCGCACCAGCTGGCGGCCGAGTTCGCAGGCGACGCCGAAGCCCAGCGCATCGTCGGCAGCGAAGGGCTCGTAAAGGTGGGCGAAAAGCGCGTATTCTTCCTTGCTTTCCCCTGGAATGACCGCGGTGACGGTGTAGATCTCGCCGTCGTAGATGCGGGTCTTCATTTCGCCGTGGGCGAAAACCGGTCCTTTTTTCAACAATTCAAGCAATTTTCGAGCACGACGCGGCGGCACGGAGAAGACAGGCATTCGGGGGGCTTCCTTCTCGTGATACCAGCTATTGAACCCCTGCCCGTTGAACCATACTACATCGTCCGGCGAGGTTTCCTCCGGCACGAAATTGGTGAGAACCAGCCCCGCCGCCCCGGCTTCGGCGAGCGAGCGATAGGCAGTGCCGTTGATGTCCACGCCTTTGGACTCCAGAAAGATCCATTTGCCGCGCGCCTCTTCGAGGTGTTCCGGAGCCAATGCGGTCCACGGTACGATCTCGCCATCGACACCATTTTTCGGCGTCGGCGCGCTCCAGATCACCGCCTCCTGCGGGCGACGGTCGGAGTCGGAGAGCCACCGATCGTATTCCGGAATGTCGGGCGAGGTAATCCGCAGGAAAGAGCGGCCGCACAGATCCCACGCTTCGGGCATGATGCATTCGAGGGCGGAATTCTTCCCGTCCGCCTCGTGGACCAATCGTTCGATCTTGGCGAAGCCCGCCTGCTTCAACATCTCCATAACGTAACGGGTAGAGGCATCGAACTTGCAGTAAGAAGCCGTACGCTCGAACTCCGCCAGCGTCAGCGTGTAATCCTGAATATTGAAAAGCGAAAAAGCCTTTTCCACCGCCTCGATGCGCAGATGTTTCATCGTGAACCTCCCGCGGATTGTTTCTCCCGGTCGACCGCTTCAAGCTGGGCCTTGTCGGCGAGCGACATGTTGCCTTCGACACGACCGTTATCCAGCGGGTTGGCGACCCGTGCCTCGAGGGCGCGGAACATCGCCCGCAGATCGATCGTTCCGCAGATACCGAACCATACCGCAGTGATCGCCGCCATCACGCCCGGCACGATCAGGAAGACGACGAGGAAGTAGTTGCCCCACCACACCATCGGCCACGGCGAGAAGGCGTTCCAGATTACCACGAGGAGGAAGGTACCGAGAAAGCGGTAGCAGATGCTGTAGCAGAAATAGCACCACGCGATCACCTTGTCCCAAAAGGTGTATTCCGGCGTGATGCCGATCAGTTTGTTGTAGAGGTTCTTCCATGTCCAAACGCTGGTGATGATCCGTTCGCCGTCGAGCGAATACTTGCCGCGGTGCAACATCCGTTCGAGGTTGAAAGGCTCCTTGATGGTGAGCAGCGAAACCACGAAATAGAGGATCAGCGACACGATCATCGTGATGAAATACCACTCATAACTGTTGATCGGACACTTCACCGCATCCATTTTCCAGACGACGATCGGGTTGAAGGGCGCGGAGAACGCTTCGAGCGCGTTACCGACCGCGTCGACCAGCCCGTGCCGTGCGAGCCACGGGTAGACGTGGTCCGCCCAGTTGCGCTGCACTAGAGCGCCGATCACCGCCATCGACATGCCGTTGACCAGACTCGCCCACGCGCCCTTGGTGGTTCCAAAGCGGCTGTAAAGCCCGAAGACGATCACCGGACCGCAGCCGCCGAGCCACATGGTGCAGGTGAGCGTCACATAGAGTTGGATGTAGTCGAGCTGCGCCATGAAACTCGATCCGAGATAGAAGAAGACGCCGATACAGATCGCGACGACCCTCAGGATCCACATATGCTGACGCGGAGTGAGTTCGCGTTTGATGAAGGGCAGGATCACGTCCTGACTGATCGTGATCGTCGCGCTGAAGATCCGGCTGTCGTCGGTCGAGATCATCGCAAGCACCATCAGCAGGCAGAAGAGTCCGAGCATCCCGGCTGGCAGCATGTTGCGCAGCGTCACCGGCAGCATCTGCTGGTAGTAGAGGGTGCGGAACTGCTGGAAGAGGGAGTTGCGCTGCCCCTGATTCTCCTCCACCGCCCCGGTGTTCAGCCCGGCGCGGACGCTCGCCAAATAGCGGGTGTCGACATTGGATTTTTCGGAGAGCGGCGCGTCCACCCCCGGATGGAATGACGTCGGCGGCATTTCGCGCATTTTGTCGAGTACCTGCTGCCGGAGAGGCGCATCCTTCACGATGTCGGTGGCGATCTGTTCGGTGAGTTTCAGGCGAATCCTATGCGCCTGCGCCTCGAATTTGGCGTGGTTCATGAAAGCCAGAAGCGATATCGCCAGCAGCACATAGAGAATGAGGTAGAACGAAGTCTTCCAAACGCCCAGCAGGGCCGCCATCTTCTGTTCGTGGGGCGACTTGCCCGCCGAGGAACTGCCGCCCGCGCCGATCCAACTGGCCCGGTGCATGAAAAGCGCGACAACGCCGACGATCATGGAAAAGTAGTTGAAGTCGCGCAGTTGGTGGAGGTCGTAGGGGTTGAGGAAGTTCTCGCCTTCCGCCCGTGCGGAGAGTACCGGGAGGATCTCGCTCCCCCACGAGAATTTATAGAGCATGAAGGCCACGAAAAGCGCCATCAGCGGGTAGCAGATGAATCCCTGGATCGTGTCGGTAACGATGATCGCCATCGAACCGCCCATGCAGATGATCGAGATCGCCGTCACAAGCACCACCGCCATGATAATCTGGAAGGTGCTGATGTTGAAGCCCGCCACGGTGAAGTGATGCGGCAGATCGAGGAAGTACATGAAAAAACGCGCGGCGAGCGCGGGCATGATCATGTTGGCGAGCATTTCGGAGAGGCTTCGCAGCCCCGCTGCGAAAACCCGGAACTTCCGGCTATAGCGCAATTCGAAGAACTGACCTATGGTCTGCGATTTGGTCTCGCGGAAGCGGTAGATGCAGTAGCCGTAAAGCCCGAGCAGCACCCCGATCGGCAACGTGACCGAACTCCAGAAGGAGAGGGCGAAGCCGGTCTTGTAATGGATTTCGACATAGGAGAGCAGACCGATGATCGAGATTGCGTTGGCAATGTCGCCGACCGAGATCACATACCTGCCGCAGACCCGTCCGGCGGAGAGAAACGCCGTCACATCCTTGAGGTAACGGCGCGTATAGATGCCCATCCCCAGCACGAAGATCACTGGGACAACCAGAATCACCCAATCATACCAACGCATCGCTTTTTATCCTTCCAAAGCACGGAGTTCCCTTGTTTTTCTCAACTTCATATCATGAGTCTTCACGCCATCGTGACATCTACTTCGGTGATACGCGGCGAACGGAGGCTGTTCATCGCCCCCAGCGCGAGTTCATACTGCCAAACGCGCGCGGGCGCAAGTTCCGGGAGACACGCATTGCCCGCTGCATTGAATATCCGCCACTCGCTCCACGCGGCGCTTGCAAGTTCCTCCGCCGACGCTGCGCCCCGGAAACGGATCGAGACCCAGCACTTCTCCGGAACCTCCGCCCGGATCGCCGCCGAAACCGGACGGGCATTGCCTTCGGCAGCGAAAGGCTCCGAGGTGTAGTATTCTTCCGGACCCCGGTCGAGGATGTTCCCCGGATCGGTCGAACACATGCCGTGGGGGCCGTTGGTCGGGAGTTTCGTGCAGCGCTCCGGGTTGAAGCCTTTGGGACCGTTCCACCACACCGCCGACCAGCCGTGGTGGTCGCCGTCGACCTTGTGGTTCGCCACCGCGAGATCGATCCAGCCGTCCTCATTGAAGTCCGCCGCCACCGCCCCCGAGGCGGAGTGCGTATAGAGAAGATCGCGGTCGAGTTCGTGGAAGTGCCCTCCCCGGTTCCAGTAGAGGAAGGAGTTGATGTCGCGGTCCTTGCCGCCGTGGTAACTCCCGACGAAGAGGTCGAGCCATCCGTCGTTGTTGAAGTCGGCGATCGCGAAGGAATCGGCGGCGTCGCCCCGCAGCACGCATTTGCGGTGCTCGCTCAACCCCTCCGGGCCGTTCCAGAAGATGTGGACGAAACTGTGGTGCGGCTGGCGCGGCTTGAGATCGCCGCCGCCGCCGGTCTCGGTATGGCCGCCGAAAATCAGATCGGGATAGCCGTTTTTGGTCAGGTCGGCGGCGGCGGCGGCGAGGCAGTAATAGCCGCCGAGCTGCGTGGAGTTTTCCATCGAGTAGCCATCCGGCCCGCCCCACAGGATCACCGAACGGCTGTTGTGCGGCAAGACGAGGTCGAGCCAGCCGTTGTTGTTGAGGTCGACCGCGAGGATCCAGCGCAGCGCCTTGTTGGGACTCCCGAAGGGGATCGTGTCGTAAGACTCGAAGTTGTCGCGACCGTAGAAAATCCGCAGATCCTGCCAATGATTGCACGGCGTGGCGATTTCGAGGTAGCCGTCGTGGTTGAAGTCGCCCGCGACGACACCCCAGCCAATGTCGGTCTTGAGGGTCTTCGAACGCTCCGGCTCGAAGCCCGACGGTCCGAAGTGATGCAGGTGGTGACCGGGATCGAGGTGGAGCGAATTTTCCGAGTTGTTGCCGACGAGAAGCTCCGCCCAACCGTCGTCGTCGAGGTCGGCGCAGAGCGAATCGACCGCGCACCAACTCGGGACTTCCAGCCGGTTCTCGGGCGAATAACCCTCCTTGCTCCCCCAGTAGATGTAGGTACGGTCGAAACCGACCGAGGAACGCGAATAGTGGTTCACCAGCAGCACCGCCGGCCCCTGCCCGAAGTCGCGGAGCGGAACCACCCGCCGGGTGTCTTCGCCCTCGAAGCGGCGAAGCACGCGCCCCTCCCGAGTACACAGGACGGTTTCGCAGGTGTAGGTCGAATTGCCGCCGTTGTTGGAGAAATAGATCCCCGACGCCGAAATCGCGGCGTCGGAGGCCTGCGGCGTTTCGATCTTGCCGACGCATTTCCCCTTGTCGAAGATCAGACTCTCCGGGCGCGCCGCCGCCGCGACGACTTCGCCGTCGACTGCCGCGGCGATCGACCCCGGAGCGTCGAGTTCGTCGAAGCGCGTGATCTTGCGGTCGGCATCGGCGGCGTAGAAGACGATCTTGGTGCCGGTTGCCCAGAAGAGTACCCGCCGCCCCTTCCACACGCCGACGCGCACTTGGGGGGCGACGCGGAGTTTCTTCTCCATGCCGCTTTCAAGGGTGGCGGCGGCGGCGGGCATCTTCTGTTCCTCCTTCGGCGGGAGCGGGATCGGTGAGCAATTCTTCTCCGAGATCCCCTCGGGACCGCCCCAGTAGACTGTCCCCGCCGAGAAGTCGGACTTCACCGCGACGAGTTCGTCGAAGCCGTCGCCGTCGAGGTCGATCGCCGTGACCTGATCGGCGTCGATCGGGAGGTCGATCCTCCCTTCTTCCCACGCGAAGCCGAGGTCGGTCTGGTAGAAGATCCGCACCTCATGATAGATCGGCGCCGCAAAAGCAAGCGCGAGGCGGCCTGGCTTGAAATGCCCCGCCGCAACGCTCTCGGCCCACGGCGTCGGGATGCGGATGTGGTTGTCGGTCGACCACCCCTCCGGACCACCGAAGTAGATGTCGGTCGTCGCGTAGGGTGCCGCCATGTCGTAGCGCCCGCAGAGCACGATGTCCTCATAGCCGCTCTCGTAGAGGTCGACCGCCAGTCCGGAGATGCAGCCCTGGCCGGGGAGTTCGATCCGGCGGCCGTCGGCGGTGTAAACGTAGCTCTCCGCCGATTCGTGGTGGTTCTGGCAGTTGGCGAAGACCAGATCGAAGTAGCCGTTGTGGTTGAGGTCGTATTGGAATATGCGCTGCAGTACGCCCTTTTTCGAGACATAGAGATTCTGCCCGCCGTTGCCGAAGAGACCGCGCCGGAAACTCTCGAAACCCTTGGTCAGCCATTGCCGTTTCATAGAAAGAACCGTTTTTCGTGAGGTTGAAAATGGATTCAGTATTGTTTACCCTTGAGTGAATGTACGAAATTCCGCAGGAAAAGATCGCCGAGAATGAATTCGCTCTGGTAGAAGTAAAGCCCGTCGGCCCCCTTGTCGAAGAAATCCGTCGCCGCGCGGGCGCACTCCGCCGGACGCGGCAACGGCTTCTGCCCCAAGCCGGTGTGGTTGTCGGTCCAGCCATCGATCTTGCCGTAGAGCTTCTTGCCGGAAGCACGGTCGAGGAGCGCGCGGTAGGGTGCGAGGTCGACCACGGGATAAAGGCTGTTGTAGTTGCCGACAGTGAGGCTGTCGATCAGGTTTTCGGCGACCAGGGTTTCCAGCGCGCGGTAAATTTCGGGGTGACCGGCGATGATCGAAACATGGATCTCCTGCTCCTGGCGGCGTTCGGCGCCGATCTTGGCGACGATCCGGCGGTGGAGGTCGACGATGGTTTCCGCGGTCATGCCGCCGACGAAATCGCGGGTGTAGTTGACCGAAATGCCGTCGAAATCGTACTCGCGGACCAATTCGGCGAAGTTCTCGGCGGCGAATTCCCGCACCTCCTCGCGCTCGTAGTCGAGAAAATACGGGCAATTCCGATAGAGGCAATCCATGTGTTTTGCAGCCCACTCGCTGCAGAGCGTGGTGTTGACATAAGGGCTGTTGGCGCCGATGTCGGCGAGGAACTTCAGCCCCCGCTTGCGGCAGGCGGCGCCGAGAACTTTCATCACTTCCATGTGACGCATCGCCTCCATGACCCCGTTGCTGCTCTGCCGGTCATCGCCGGAGACGGCGTCGCTGATGTACCCGGCAACCTTGCTGTAATGCATCGCGCGCGAACCGATCCGACTCGTTTGGGCAATCACCTTGTCAACTCCAAGTGCGCGGTAAGTCTCCGCCCGCTCCTCGACATCGGCTTCGTTCTGAAGCGAGTGGCCGTAGCACTGGCTGTAGGGTTCGACATAGAAAACGATCTCCCCCCCTGGCGGGAAGAAGGCGGGGATCGCCGCCTTTTTCGGCGCGGCGGGCACGAATTTGAGGTAGAGCATATCGCCGAAGCGGCGGTTCTTGGCGAAGGCGGCATTGGGGCGCCGTCGGATGCGGATCGGGTCGTCGGGATGGAATTCGTGATTGCCGACCCGGATCTCCTTGGTGAAGCGGGTCGTCGGCATGTTGCCAGGGTGAAAACAGAAGGCCTCGGGCGGCGCGCCGGGGAATTCGAGGACACATTCCAGCACCTGCTCGCGGAATCCAACATAGCAGTCGTAGTTCCCGGAGAGCTTCGGGCGGCACTCGACCGCGCCGATGTCGCCCGCGCCGAAGCCGGAGAGTCGCGGCGCGCCGAATTCATCACGGATCACATACCACCCCGGCTCCACATCGGCGGGGTCGGAGGTGCGCCAGTCCCTCACCGTCTGGACTTCGGGGCGGACATTGCTCCACTGCGACCAATCGCAGAGGATCACGGTGTCGCCGGGATCGATGACGACTTCGACGATCTCTTCGGAGAGAATCCTGCCCCCCGCCCCGCATCGGCGGATACGGAGTTCCTGCTCGCGGACCGCCGGAACGCCGCCGAAATCGGCGACATAATGCCAGTAGACCCGGCGGTCGCGGATCATGCTGCCGCGGACAAGCCCGTGATACTGGGTCGCCCAGTTCCAATCCTGATCGTTGCAGGGACTTTGCAGCTCCTCCTCGGTGAGGTTTGGGTAGACGCAAGCGGGGAGCCAGCGACCTTCGCCGCGGTATTCCAGCTGAACCGCGCCGTCGGACGGAACTTCGAGTTCGTCAGCGACTACGAAACCGTGCCAGTTGTAGAGACGCATTTTCCCTCCGTGAAGCGGGGGGATCGGAACGCGCTCTCCTTCCGTACGCGTTCCGACCGCCGATGATGATTAAAGTTCGAGTTTGGCGTGCTTGAGGATCTCGGCGGGAGTCAGCGCCCGCTTGTAGATCTTGATCTCGTCGAGCGCGCCGCGCCAGCCGCGGGCATTGTCCGTAAAGCCGATGACGAGCGGGCGGCCGCGCCGCGGCAGCGGGGTGATGACGAAGTTCTCCACCTCCTTGACGCATTCGCCGTTGATGTAGACCTTCGCGAGCTTCTTCTCGCCGTCGTAGGTGGCGGCGATGTGGGTCCATTCGCCGCGGAGATCGGTGACGGGGACGAAGGCGTAGATCCAACCATCCTGCTTGCCGGTCGATCCGCTCGAAAAGACGATGTTGCTCCCGTTGTAGAAGAGCGAGAAGCCGAAGCCGTACTGGTAGCCGCACTGCGCGATGTACATGAGCTGGCGGCGGTATTCGATATCCTTGGCGATATTGACCCAGACTTCGATGCTCATCGCCTTGGCGAAATCGTTGTCCCAGAAGTCGGCCACCTGAACGCCCGCCATCGGATCTTCCTTCGTGCCGCGCTTGGTCAGCGGGTTGTCGAGCATCATCGTCTTGCCGATCTTGCCGTCGACGAAAGTGATGCGCTTGGGGTTGATCAGTTTGCAGACGCGGTCGGGATTCATCCGGTCGACGCAGACTTCCGCCCCGTCTTTCTCGGTATCGAAGGAAAGACAGAAAACGGGATCGTTGGGGGTTGCCGCCATCGCCGCGCCCGCGCCGACGAGGATCGCCGCCGCCGCACCGAAAAGTTTCATCATCTTCATTGTTTATTCTCCTGTTTGTTGTGGGTTTCCTGATATTATTCCGCGTACGCCTCGATCTCGCTGATCCGGACGATCGGGAGTTTGGTGTTCAGCCACTTCGGCGCTTTCCCCGACGGCTGATCGATGACGATACGGAATCTCTCGGCATCGGGCACCGGGGTGAATTTGCAGTCGAAGTGGTTCGACTTCGCGCCGTCCTCGCAGGTGTAGACGGTCTTCCACGCGCCTCTGGCGAAGACTTCGATGTGGAACTTGGCGAGCGAATGGTCGTGACCGCAGATCACGACCCGACCGAGGGCGAAGGGGCGCTGCTTCGGCGCGAACTCGATCCACGGCGTCTTGTCGTTCGGGTGATTGGTCCACAGCAGCAATCCGTAACCGCCGGTGTTGGGCGACACGGTGCCGTCGTTGAGGTGCCACAGGTTCAGGACGTCGGTCTTGGCGCCGCCGGCGACGACCATCGAGGAGGCCTTCCGTTCCACGTTGTCGCCCTTCTCGCGCGAGAAGAGGATGTTGCCCGGTTTGGCGAGTTCGCGCCACCGCGCTTCGACTTTTTCCGTCAACTCCTTGACCGAAACGAAAGCGGGCGGCTCCTTCTCGACGTAGGCGCGTCCGGCGCAGGGACCGAATTCGTCGGTCATCACGCCGTCCTTGACCGGCACGGTGCGCTTCTCGGCGACGACGTAAAGTTTCGTGAGGTGCTTCGGGAGATCGGTGAAGGTGATCTGACACTTCTCCGTCGAAACGTTGGAGGCGACGAGGAAATAGCCGTCCTCGGTATCGGCGGCGATCCGCCGCAGATCCTTCGAGCCGGAGGTCTTCGGCTGCGGCACGTGGCGCTCCTGCACCGCGTGTTCGCCGATATAGCGGACCTCGGGCAGGAACCCGAACCAGCCGATGTAGAATTCGGGATAGCAGTAAGCCTCGTTGCAGTAGGCTTGCACATGGTTGGTGCCGATCGCCAGCGCCATCAGCAGCTGATTGTGGAACTCCTGCACCGTGGGGATCCGGCTCTGGCGGGAGCCGCCGAGGCACCAGTCCCACATATTGATCCCCTTGTCGGTGAAAGCGAGGGCGGTCTTGTGGTAGCTCTGCGCCTGACTGTGGAACATCGGGTCCGCCCAGTAGGCGACGTTGGTGCAGTCGCTGATGACGTCGCGCGAACCGTTGCTCGCGGTGTAGGGGTGGTGCTCATGGACGTCCATCGACGAGAGATACATCTGGCTCTTGGCGTCGCTGCCCCACACCGGATGCCACGGATCTTCCTCCTTCATCACCTGATAGAGGTAGTCCAGCGCGGCGGGCAGCTTCGACCACGCGGAGGGTTCGTCGAACCAGTACCACGCGTAAAGTTCCGGAACATCGCGGTACTTCCGGATGATCTCCCGCATCCGATTGATATCCTCTTTCCGGAAGGCTCCGGTCTGGGTGCCCTTGAGGAATTCCGGGACCCGCCGCCCCGCCATCCGGTAGAGGAATTCGCCGCTGATCCACAGCTGACCGGGGCGCCGCGGTATGTGGGGGCCGTGCATGCCGATGATGACGGTCGCATCCGGAGTGTCGCTCCAGATGCCGTACTCGGTGCGGATCGTGAAGCGCGGCTTGCCTTCGCGCATCACCCGCAAATCTTTGGAGATCCACGTTTCGCCCTTTTTGTAGGGGAGCTTCCACAGCGGGCACTGGGCGACCGCGAACTTCACCGGCGCGCCCTTGGCGTCGAGAAGCTTCACCCGAACTTCGAAACGCCCTTCCGGGAAATCCCGGTTCGGGATCCGGACTTTCGTCTCCGCGCCGGGGGACTTGTACTGTTTCTCCCACACCGGCTTGGCGCCGGGGGCGCCGATCTCGACCGCGAGGGTCTTGTCTTTGCGGTTGGCAGCCGGCAGTTTGAGCGAGACGTCGAAGGCGATCGTTTCGAGTTTCTGGGTGGCGAAGATACAGTAACGGTAGTGGGGATCGATCATTCGGATCGCGAGCGGCGTGAAGCCGACTTCGGTCTTCGCTTCGCGGCAGACGACCACGCGCCCCGCCTTGTCGGCGACGCGGACGAAGTTGACCACTTCGCCCGGCTTCTTCAGGCGGACCGGCGCGAGTTCCAGCGCCGCCTTGCCGCCGTCGGCGACCGTCATCAGGATCGGTTTCGAGAAGGCGATGTCGCCCTCCTTGGTGGTGAGGTAGTTCTCCGCGCGGTAGGTCTGTTCCGAACCGGTGTAGTTGGCGACCGAGGTCGTCGTCTCGACATAGCCTTCGCCCTTGGCGTCGATGCCGGTCTTGACGGCGAGCGGAGCGAGTTCGACCTGATAAGGTTTGAGATCGCAGTCGATGCCGACAAGCGGCAGGAACTTGGTCGGGTCGTGGTAGACGCCGCAGATGGCGAAGTTCGCCCGCCGGGCGGTGCGGCGGTTGCGGACCACGTTGATCCCCCACTCGCCGGAGATCGGCTGACGGCGGGCGAAGTTGAAGAAGGGGATCTTCACCTCGCACGACCAGAAGTTCTTGCCGCTGAAGGAGCGCGCGTTCCACGAACCGTTCCACGCCTCTTCGGTGATGCCGATGCTGTCGTCGCGGTAGGCGTCGTAGATCGTATTCTGCGCGCCCACCATGAAGTGCCAGTAGAACTGCTGCGTGTGTCCGGGGTCGAGCATGATCTCGATGCTGTCCCGCCCGTAGACATCCGCTCTGGGCGGCAGCGGCAGGAGCGTCATTTCCGAGACATTCGGCTCCTCGCAGCGGATCCCGAGGTAGATCGCCTTGTCGTCGAAGAGCACCTTGACCGAGCTGCGCACCGGCGCCTGCTTCTTCGTCTCGGTATTGACGAAGACGCCGTATTCCGGCGCGGACTTCCATGCCGCATCGTCGAGCTTGCCGTCGATGAGCACCGAGCCGGTCGCGCGCACCGCGCGGAGACCGCCTTCCGCGGCAGACGCCGACCCGATGCCGAGCATCAGCAGAGCAAAGAGCGAGAGAATTCGTTTCGCATTCATTCGTCTATTCCCTATATTGCGTTTTGTTTTGTTCAACATTTCACGTTCGTTGTTACGCCTTGCGTTTTTTCCAACATTACCTTCGATTCGTACCGCCGCGGCTCAGCGCCGGGACTGATTGAACCCCCAGAAGACATTGCCGAGGTCATCGGGATTGAGGCTCTTGTTGAAGGAGTCGACATGAAACTCCTCCATCTTGCGCGACTCGCAATGCCCGTCGAGAAAGACCACGTTGCTGGTGCCGCCATGCCGGAGGATCTCCGGAAGCTGCGAAGTCACATAAGGCTCGTCCGTGAAGAAAGACGGCGTCACGTAGTAACTGTCGCACCGGGCATCGCAGAAAAGCATGGTCGCCGAAGGCGCGGCCTTGCCGCTGAGCCAGGCGGCGGGATGCTCGTGGAGCGCATTCCGCCACGGAGGGAAGAGTGTGTGAAAGGTCCCGTAATAGTTGAAGCCGAGGTGGCAGCGGACATGGGCGTTGTCTTTTGCGATCATTTCGGATTCGTTGATCAGGTTGCCGGAATTGTCCCGCGCGTTGGCGCCCGCGCTGGGACAGAGGAAGTATTTCTGCACCGCCGCGCGCCCCTCTCTGGTATCGGTCGCGCTGTTGCTGATGTACTTGCCGAGCATGGCGACCGGCGAACGCAGATCGCCGTCGGGATAATATCCATCGCCTTTCCAGACGATCATCGGGTGCCGGTTGTCGTCGCGGTAGAGGTTCCACGCCATCCATACCTGCCGCCAGTTGCTGGAGCAGGCGGTGCGGTTGGCGCGCTCCCGCGCCGAGTTCAGCGCGGGGAGCAGGATCGCGGCGAGGATCGCGATGATCGCGATCACGACCAGGAGTTCGATCAGCGTGAAGTGGGATCTCATCTTCTTCATCGTCTCATTCCTTTCGTAAAGGGTTGGTGAAATTGCGGAAAATCGAAACCCGAAGAATTCCATCGTATTTTATGCCCTCCTCTCCGGTTGTCACAACATCACATCGGCGATCGTCACCCCGCCGGGCGCGACCTTGATCCGGAAAGCGCGCTGGGTACCGTCCGAATCCTTCGCAATGAACCGGGAAATACCTTCCGGGGTGGAGTCCAAAAATTTCACCGGCAGGACCGGGAACTTCGTAACGATCGAAACCGATTTGATCGGAGACTCCGCCGTCACCTGAGCGCGTCCGTAACTGTTGATCTCGGGGTTCAGAATGAAGATCCGCAACGCGCCTGACGTCATCCGCAGCACGAAACAGGGCATATCGCACCGCAGCTCCTTCGGCATCCCCGCCTGCCGGAGCAGCGCCGCACAGGCGTCGGCAAATCCCTCCGAAACCTTCCGAAAAGGCAGCGTATCATCGAGAACGGTCTCGAAGGGCACCTGCGCCCGCAGCTCCTCGATCCCCGGATCGGGCGCATCATCCGCCTGCGCGGCGGTTTCCGCGAGCCCGAAGAAATCGGCTTCCGCCGCATTCCAAACGAAAATTTCGAGGGGATAGGATGCGAAACGGTCTTCGAGTCGGAACTCCGGAACGATTTCGCAGTCGGTGAGCGAGAAGCCTTTCGCCGCAGTCGCAATCACCGCGCCCCCCCGATAGGCGGCCAGCAGTTTCCGCTCCGCCGCCGGGAAGAGGTCGATGTTCGGCACGAAAAGCGCTCCGGCGACCTTCGGCACATCCTCTATCCGCACGCAGGCCAAGCTCAGCGAACCGCGTTCGCCCATCTCGTAGAGCCACTTGTGGGGCGTCCAGCGGCAGGTCTCGCAGTAAGCCGCGAGGTTGTTCCGCAGCGCGGCATCCGACCAGACGAACTTCGGCGAGAGAATCTGCGCCGTGCCGTCGACGGTGGACTCCGCCACTTTCAGCCGTTCGCCGAGCCAGCGCCATTCGTCGCCTCGAATCCCGTCGCCGAGGCACATCATCAATCCATCAAGCGAACGCTTCACGCCGCTGCCGGTATCGCGCATGAAACCGAGGAGCGAATAGATGTCCCGCTCCAAAAGCGCCGGAGCATGGTGAAGCACGTCCCACTCCTCGGTCATATCGCGGACCCCGAGCAGACTCACGAATTTACCGGCGGGCGAATAGGCCTCCGAAAGCATCGCCATCGCCATGAGGCGCTGGAACCTGCGACGGTATTGTTCGCCACCTTCGAGCATCAACCCCGTCGGGACGATGTTGGGCATCAGATAGTCCACCTTGGCGTCGTCGACCAGCGCCTTCTGGTCGAGACCGAGACAGTAGAGCGTTTCGAGCGGATCGGTGCAGTACATCCCGAGCGTGATAACCTGCTTGCCCCGCGCATGGAGCGCGGCGCAGAGCTTCTTCCAGAAGCCCGTCCAGTTCCCCGCCCGGAAGTCGATCCACTCCAGCATCGCGTGGTGCTTGATCCACTCCCGGCGGCGCGCGATCGCCGCGGCGCTGTCGTCACCGGCGATGTCGGCGAGTTCCGCGGGGAGTTCCCGGTGCTGACGCTGCAGGAAGGTGTCGAAGACCGCGGAGGAGAGATCCGAGAGCAGGATGTGACCGTAAGGGCTGAAGTAATCCGCCGCCTGAAACCCGTCGAAACCGTAGTCATCAAGGGTGGTACGGAGTTTGTCGATGAAGAAGTCGGCGAAACTCCGCCCATCGGCGAAGTTCTTGGTGAAGTCGTAGCCGCGGTTCCCGCCCTTCTCGAAGACATAGTGCAGCTCCGGATGGTCGGTGATCCACTCGCGGTGGAAGCGGTTGTTGAGGTTCAGCCCCATGATGGCGAGGTAGGCTTGAACTCCGTGCTTATGGAGTTCCTCGATCAGGCGGCGCAGGTCGTAGTTGGTCCACGCCTGACGCTCCCTCTCGTCGTTCCGCGCGCTCGCGTAGTAGGAGCAGTTGTCCGGCGGCAGGACCCGTTTCTCCGCCATTCCATCGTGCTGGAACACGATATCGGGATGGAAAAGGAAGAGAGAGATCGCCGTCGGCTTCACCTCGCCGGTTCGGGCGAGAAACGCCCCGACGCCCTTGTCCTCAGCCTCGCGGTCGAAACCGATCAGCGCGCACCAAATGTGGATCTCACTTTTCAACGGCATCTTGCCCCCCACAGATGAAACTTCTTCTGCATCTTCATATAGTATACACCACAGTGGCTAAAAATGGAAATACAAATTCTTACATTTAATAAACTTTTTCTGACAAAATTAGAATTTCCACCTTGGTATGTCTCAAGAAGCGGATTGATTCTGCGATCTCGTTATTCCGCGTACCCGACTCCAACATAATACGCCATCGCGTTCTGAGTGGTGTCAAGCCGTCCGAACTGGCAGACGATCGGTGCCTCTGCTTGAACCCACAGCGCATACTGCGTCACCGGAGGAATTACTGCCCCGCCCAGCTCCTCCGGATGATCAAGCCGGATCGCCATCACCCGTTCCGCGCCGACCGTGAAGGGGATGTCCTTGAGCGGCGCGCGGTCGCTGAAATAGACATGAACTTTGACCTTGACTTCGTTCGCCGAGGTGTTGAAGAACATCAGCGCCTCATGCGCCTCCATCGCGCCGTTGGCGACCTTCTCCGGCAGATAGCCGTCGGCGAAAAACCAGTTCTTTTTGCCGTTCATGACTTAGATCCCTTTCTGTGCCAGTTCGCGGATGAGCGGAGTGAGCGACTTCGGCCCCTCTGCTGTGATGACGAAGCCTTCCTCCAGCCGGTTGGAGCCGCCGGGGCAGCCCCAAAGACTGATGTCGCTGTTGACGCACATATTCGCCTCGAAGGGATAGGCGGCGTTTTCGTCCGGGTAAGGGCTTTCCGCTTCGGCGAGCCCGATGCCGTGCATCGGCGGGTAGAGGTCGAACTGCGTCATGCCGTGTTTCGCGAAGACCGCGCGCACCGCCTTGACCATCTCGCCGGAGATCACCCCCGCCTTGAGGAAACTCTGCTGGACGTTCGCCGCTTCGAAGATCGCAACGAGCACCTTCTTCTGCGCGTCGTTCGGAGTGCCGATGACGAAGGGATATTCGACCGTCGCCACATAGCCCTGATACTGCACCGCCATCGCGCACATCAGCATTTCGCCGTTGCGCATGATCTTGTTGGTGGCGCGCCCGATCACGGTATTGGTGCGGATCCCCGATCCGAAGACGTTGAAGTTGATGTCCTCGGCGCCCGCCATCCGCGCCGCGCCTTCGGCGGCGCCCGCCGCCATCGTTTCGGTATTGCCGTCCACGGCGTATTCAAGGAGTTTTTTGTATCCTTCGCACGCCTGACGCCCCGCCTCGGCGAGACAGGCGACTTCGGCGTCGGATTTGACGATGCGGAGCTTGAAGATGATCGACGAGGCGTCACAGAGTTCCGCCCCCCCCGCCGCGGACCTGATCCGCTCGAAGATCGGTGCCGGGATGTCGAACCAGCCGACGATGCCGAGCTTTTTGCCGCCCCGGAGGGCGCCGCCGATCACGTCGGCGAGTTTGGTGAACTTCGCCAGCGGGTAGTCGATCTCCTCCGGCACGGAGACGCAGGCGAATTCCTTCACGTTGACGTATTCCTCCCAGACCGACATTTCGCGGGCGTAGTTCTCGCCTTCGGGGGCTCCGGCGAGGATCGGCTTGCCGTTTTTCGGAATCACGCAGACCGCGCGTTCGAAGATCGGCCAGAAGTTGCACACGTAGCGCAGGTTTTCCTTGCGGTACTCGTCGCCGTAGACCAGCATCGCGTCGATCTGCTGCTCCGCCATCGCCGCCTGAATGCGGAGAATGCGTTCTTCGAATTCGTGTTTCGGGATCTTAATGCTCATTTTTCCATCCTTTTCGATATTTTCATATTTTCAATGACGATAAGCCGATCACACCGGTTCATCGGGTGAAAAACTTTCCCGGAGTCAGAAATCCGCTTCGGGCAGCGAGGGTATCGCGTCGATGCCCTTGAGTTGATACAGCCCGTCCACCGCGGCGTTGACCAGTTTCAGCCCGCCCCGGGAATCGAAGAGCTGACACCATGCTTCGTAGCCGCCGGAAACGAGGGCGTTCCCGTGGCAGAGATAGTCGAAATAGGCGGTGGAACCGTAGAGGATGAAGGTCTTGCGGAAGGGGGAGTGCCACTTGATCTCCTGCCCCAATTCCGCCAGAAGTTCACCGGGAACTCCCACAAAGGCGATATCCCCCACCGACAGGAACTGCAGGGGCAGCGAAAAAACATCCTTGCCACGGTAATAGGGCTGAAGCCCGCCGAATTTCCGGGGGTTGTCCATGCGGCGGTTCACTTCGAAGCGGGTGCGGAGCGCCTTCAGTTCCGGATCGTCGATCCTGAAACGTTCCGGCTGGCGCTTGGCGTCGCAGAGGGCGAGCATGACGGCGGAACAAAGCTGCCTTGCCATCCTTTCGGCGGCCCCCTGCCCCATTTCGGACTCCTTGGGGAACATATCCCCCGCGGCCCCCGAAAGGAAGATGCAGTCGGCCCCCGACTCGTATTTCACGAACTGCCGCAGGTAACCGGGGTAATCCGGTGAAATGGAGTGGCTCCCCAGCCCCGGCGCGTGAGCAGCCAGGGGATGGGCGGCGTAGTTCACAAGAACTTCCACCGGGATCCGAGTGTTCTTTTTGAAAAAGAGGAGCAGCCCCAGCTCCTGATCGCGGAACTCGTCGGCCAGTGGCTCCATATCCCGGCAGTGGGGAAAGAATTTGGCGGTGTTGTCCCGTTTCACGTAGCGGCGGTTCACGTTGGCGTCAACCTTCATGGAGTAGAAAAAAGTGTCGACCTCAAGAAAGTTCCCCTTGAGTTTTTCGACGCCTTCGCGGGTCCATCGGACAAGTTCTTCGACATAGGCGGCGTTGAAAACCTCGGGGCGCTCCGCAAGGGTCCGGGTGTGGGGTCCCTCGTGGGTGTGGGTGCAGCTGAGAATGACGAAATCCTCCGGGGTTCCCAGAACTTCCGCCGCCTCGCGCCGGATCCGGTCGATGAGGAGTTCATCCATGCCGATGAGGGCGTCACCCCGAATAAGGGCTTTGTTTTTGCCGTCGTCGAGAGCCAGCATACTGACCGCCAACTCCCCTACCTTGCGGAATGTTTCATCACAGGGACCGTAGCCCGCAATGTGGGTACCCACCTCTGGAGTAATGATCTGTTCGTTTTTTGCGATTTTCATAGTACAGGATCATTCTATCAATATTTTTCGTTCGATATGCCAATGACATCGCCGCCGACCGGAAGCGGATTCGGCGAAGACTTCCGCCGACTCCGACTCTCCATCGCCGCCTGAATGCGGAGAATGCGTTCTTCGAATTCGTGTTTCGGGATTTCAATGTTCATTTTTTCCCTCCAGTTGTTCCAGCAGATCCATGCAGTCGCGGGCGAGGACGCCGCCGCGTATCCACGGCAGATTTTCGTCCGGCAGTTTCAAATCCAGAAGCCGCACCAGATCCAGCCCGATGACGGCATTCCCCTCCGGATTGAGATGAAACGAATCGCGCATCAGCAGCCGGTAGGCTTTGACGTCGAACTTGCGGAGCCGTTCCCAGCGCGCGAAGTTATCCAGCAGCATATCGCCCGCGACTTCGCGGATATCCTCCGCATACTTCGGATAGTTGGCGGTCCATTCGGGCTGCTCCTGCGCGAAGAGTTCCGCGTCGCAGCTGTAGAAGGTCTGGAAGAGGACGTCGCCCCCCAGCGCTTCCGTGCGGCGGCGAAGTTCCGCAAGATTGGCGCGGAACTCCGCCCGCGAAACGCCGCGTCTGGGGTTGGCATCGTTGATCCCCGTCAACACGATCAGCAGATTGGGCTGGAAGGGGGCAATGTCGCGGTCGAAACGCGCCAGAAGCTCCCTCGTCGTGTTGTTGCTCGTTCCGGCATTGAGGCAAAGTTGCGGATTATCCACCGATGAGCGGTCGTCAATCCAGCGGCGATATTTGTGCATGAACCCCATGTTCACATAATCGAACCAATGCGCCCCGACCATAAAATGCTCGGTACTCGAACTGCCCAGCGCGGCCACATGGACATGGTCTCCGCGGGCGATCCGGTCGAAAATCCGCAGTTTTTCCGTCAATGTTGTCATAATTCGATCACTTCGAGCCGCATCAGTTCGCCGGTCCGGCGCAACGCCGCGGCGCAGTCGCCGTGCACCGCGATCGCGTGGTGCGCGACCCCGGTGCGGATCAGTTCTTTCAGGAAACTTTCGACCGGCTTTTCGAGGCGGATCATCGCGTGAAGTTCGTTGCAGGGGAGCGTCGGGAAGGCGAAGGACTCCCCGCGCGAAATCACCATCCGGTAGGAGTCGCCGCAGTTCAGCACATGGCCGAAGGTGACGGGACCCGGCTTCATGATGAGTTCGTAGTTGAGACCGCCGCCCGAGAAACCCCACTCCTCCGGCGAACCGGTGAGCGTGATCGCCGCGTCCGACTCCGCCAGCGAGGGCGTGCCGATGCCGTGACCGAGCAGGAAGAGCGCGTTGTTCGCCCGGTCGAACTGCCCCCACTCCGCCTGCAGCGGCATGTTGCCGGTGTAAGCGCGCATCAGATCCATCATCACCAGCCCGCCGACGTCGCCCTCGCAGGCGACCGGGAATCCGTCGTACTCCATCAGCAGGCTCGCGCCCATCCGGGCGGGGGCGCCGGTCATCTTTTCGAGGTAATGCTGCCCGAGGAAGCACAGTCCGTCGAGGTTGAACTTGCGGTAGAGTGCGCGCATCGCCAGCCCGAGCTTGACCGATTTCGCGGCGTCCTCGTGCGTCACGTTGCGGGTCTTGAAGCGGTCGAGCAGTTTCCGCGTCTCGGCTTCGGTTTCGTCGTCGGAGACCTGTTTCCAGAGGTCGATCAGGTGTTCCGCCTGGATCGTCATCACCTCGGGTCCGAGGAAACCCTTGACCTTGGCACGGTCGAATTCGAGGTCGTACATCCCGCGGAAGACATGACCGACGATGCCGAAGGTGGAGCGCGCGAGGCGTTTCACCGCGGCGCGGGCGGCGATCTCGCGGGCAATTTCCGAGTAGGCGGCGGGATCGGAAATTTCGCCGACCACCACCTCGTAGTCGAGTTTCATCTTGTGGAAACTCCCGGAGAGTTGGGTGATGGCGATCAGCGCCGAATTGCGCATCGTGGCGACGTAGTTGTCGCGGGGGTTGACGTCCGCGCCGTTCTGGGTGTCGAAGAGGATCACGCCGGGGCGGCGGGTGCATTTGTTGATCGCGTGCATGGTGATGAAGTCCGGCAGGTAGGTCCCGGCGATCACCACGATCGCTTCGACCTGCGCTTCGCGGAATGCTTCGCCCGCGGTTTCGGCGCGGTCGAGGGTGTCGACCATGCCGGGATAGACCAATTCGCAGTCGGTGAGCGCCGCGGCGAGCCGTTTCGCGGCGCCGTCGAGGTCGGCGGCGACCTGCGCCTCCAATGCGGGATACATCCGCCAGTACTCGAAGTAGCCGAGACCGAGCAGACCGACCTTGGTTTTGCGGACCGGCGGCCGGGAGGTCAGCACGTCGCCGAAGACTCCGGCGTTCTCCGCGTCGAACGAGGTGATTTGAGGCTTCTTCATCGGTTGAAAACTCCTGCGAGCGTTTTGAGATTGGCGAAGACCGGTTCGCGTCCGGCGGCGGCGGTCTTGATTCGGACGAGTTCGTAGAGTTCGTGCAGGAAGCGCAGTCCCTCGCCCTCATGAACCGGGTCGACGTGGCAGACCGTCACGAAGGGGATGTCGGCGGCGAGGCAGGCGTCGAGGTCGTGTTCGGCGAGTTTCATCGTCTTGTCATACTTCTCCGGGGTGAGATACCAGGTGTAGTCGCAGGTGAGCGGCAGCATGAGTCCGGAACTCTTCGCGCGGAGCGCCTCCCAGACGGCGCGGGTGATCTCGCGCGGGGGGACATCCATCTTGTCCAGAATGTAATCCCAACCGGTGGGCTGCAGCACGTTGGAACTGTCGAAGACATAGCCTTCCGCCGCGATCGCGGCGAACATCCCCGGACTTTCCTGCAGCGCCGGAGCGCGGAAGCCGGAAATCCCGAAGCCGAAGGCGTCTTCGAGGAGGGTCCGCCCCTGCCGCAGCCGGGCGCGGCAGTTCTCGACGCAGTGATCCTTTTCGAGGAACTCGCGGTTGGCGGCGGCCCAGCGCTTGTTTTCGACCTCGTGCGGCAGATCGAGCACCATCGCCGGGGGGACGCCGAGTTCGAAGCGGTTGTGCCGCAGTCCGTGCTGCTCGAAGTCGAAGCCCGCCTGCGCCGCCTCGCGGATGATCGGCAGATAGTCCGCGCTCAGCGTGTAGAAGGGTTTGTCGCTCTCCTCGTCGATCGGCACCACGAAAAAGGTCGCGGGGACCGCTTCGCTCCGGAAGAATTCGATCAGATGACGGAAGTTTTCCGGCTTGCACCAGCCCTTCAGCGCCACGTCGTCGACGCTCATCCCGAAATAGAATTTTTCCATGATCGTCACTCCTTACGCAAAGAACGTTTCGGTGTCGGTGACCTTGACCGGCAGATAGAAACTCTGCTTGAAGGCCTCCGCATACATCACGCCGATCCGCGAACCGTAGAAACGGGCGCGGGCGCGCATTTCGTCTTCCCAGCCGCCGAGGTGTCCACCTTCGGCGTCGTAGCACGCCATCGCCTGCATCTTAGTTTCGAAAACCTCCGAAACGTCCACCAGATGCGACGGCTGCGGCAGCAGGTCGGCGATCTCGAAGTGGTAATAGCGTTCGACGGACCACGGTTCAGTGCCGAAGTCGGCGGTGCACTGCCAGCGCGCCTGATTCCAGGCGTCGATGCTCATGCGCGCCATGCTGTGATGCTGGAAATACTCCGCCGGGTAGTGACCGAAGACCGCGTCGGGCCGATATTTGCGGATCGCGCCGATCAGCTGGCGGTAGAACTGCGCCGAGGTGTCGACTTCGAAGTCGCCGACATCCATGCATTCGAGGTTCTTGACGCCGAGGATCCGGTGCGCCTCCTCCGCGCCCTGCTTGAAACGCGCCACCGCCGCCGCCTGACCGCCGGGGGCGGTGTAGGCTTCGTCGCCGTTGCCGAAGCAGAACACATTCACTTCGACTCCCGCTTGCACCATTTTGGCGATGGTGCCGCCCATGGCGATCACCGAGTCGTCAAGATGCGCTCCGAGAACCAGTACTTTTTTCATGGATCTTTCTCCCTGTTTGCCCGGGGGGTTCCCAATCGGAGTCCGCCCCGGATATCGTTGTCTTTTCGAGTTGGATATATGACGATGTAAGACGATGATCTCACACTTTCCGGCGCGATTTCGGCGGCGGGAAATTGTCGTCGTTGTCGAGCACCCGTTCCAGATTGTCGAGGTAGGAGCCGCGCGATTCAGGGTCGTCTCCGCGTGCAAGGAAATCGCTCCCGAAGCAGTGTTTGACGAAACGGCGGCACTCCGCCAGCTGCCGCCGGAGCGCGGCGCGGTCCCGGCGCGCCGAGAAGATCCCGGCGTGGAGTTCGGCGATCCGCAGACCGAAGCCGAAGGAGTCGACCATCCGTTCGAGTTCTTCGCGGCGGGCGGCGGGGAGTTGCTCGCGCACCATCGCCTGAGCGTAGCCGAGGGCGCGGCGGGTGAGGTCGGCGACGATGCGCCAGTCGCGGTGCATCGTTTTGCAGTCGATCCCGGCGAGCGAATCGGTGCGGTCGAAGACGCCGTAGGGATTCTTGCGCAGCATGTAGCCGGTGAGGAGCAGCGGGTAGAGCGACGACCGTCCGCTTCCGTGCCGAAGTTCGAGGATCTTCACCATCCACTTGCCCGCGGCGCGGCCGTAGAAGGCGTCGGCGAAACGGCGCACGAAGCCGCCGCGGCGGAAGAATTCCGGCGGCGTGTCGTAGAAGACGAGGGGGCGCTTGAAGGGGCCGGGCGTCGAAACGAACTTCTCCGGGAGGGGCGGCAGGTTCCAGCAGCATTCGGCGTTGTATGCCTCCTGCGTCTCCTGAAAGATCGTTCCGGCGAAGTTGAAGATGCATTCGGCGGCGCGGAAGTAGCCGTTGCAGGCGGCGCCGGGGGTGAAGATGCCGCCGTTGGTGAAGGAGTCCGCGCCGTTGATCGAGAAGAGGAAGAGCTTGTGATCGCCGTACTTGCGGATGGTTTTCGCCATCTCGTCGATGCAGAGGAAGCGGTTCCCCGGTCCTTCGTACATCTCGCGGCAGCAGAGCCAGATGTTGGCGCCGGGCGCGAGCAGCCGGGAGATCATGTCGTACATCGCCGTCACCTTGCGCCACTCCTCGTCGGACATTTCGCCGCCGCCGTAGCCCGGCGGCACGAAGATCAGCTTGCAGTCGCGCGCGGCGTCGTAGCCGGAGGCGGGATCCTTCACCGTGGCGAGGGCTTCGCAGAGCACGTTCATGCCGTAGACCACCGCGCCGAGGGCGCCGCGTTCCGAGAGGGCTTCGTCATCGGGCCAGCGCTTGCGGCATTCTTCGCAGCGCCGGAGCCAGTCGGTACCGAGGGTGGTGAAGCCGATGTCCTCGTGGTGGATGTAGAGGGCGCGGGGTTGCACCTGCGACACGAAACGGACGAGCTGCTGCTGTTTGAGGCGGTTCAGCGCCTCGTTGGAACGGCAGGAGCCGTTGTAGCGGGTCGGGTGGTTCTCGTCCTTGCCCATGCACTTGTAGGGTTCGCCGCCGGGGTAGCTGCGGCGGTTCAGGTCGCCCAGCCCCTTGACGAAGCCGCAGTGGACCACGTCGTGGAACTCCGGGTTGCGTCCGCCGATGCCGATGCCGTGGATCCCGTATTCGAGGGCGACGTTGCGGTCGGCGGCGTAGCGATTGAGGGAGCGCAGGTCGTCGGCGTAGCCGGGGTACTTGTCGAGTTCGAAGCTGAAGCCCTCGAAGAAGGCGAAATTGATCTTGTGCCGCATCGCGAAGTCGATCTTCTCGCGGTAGCGGCGGAAGGTGTCGGCGGGGCCGGTCCCCCAGTCGTACGCCATGCCGGTCCCTTCGAGGTCGACGAGCCAGCGCGAGGCGGCGCGGTAACGGATGTCGGGCCAGTCGTCGATTTCGGCGTCGCGGAGCGCGGGGACCTCGCCGCTTTCGGGGTCGAGCAGCTGGCGGAGCGTCGCCCAGCCGCAGAGCAGTCCGCGCCACGTCGAACCGGTGACGGCGATGCGGGTGCCGGAAACGGTGAGGCGGTAGGCTTCGGGTTCGGGGCGTGAAAGTCCGAGTTCGAGGCGGAGTTCCCACTTCGCTTTCCCGGCGGCGGGCGGGAGCACGGCATGAGGAAAGGCTTTGGCGATCTCGTCGGCGATCACCTCGCGGGCGCGGGCGAAGTCGCCCTCGCCGTCGGCGACGATTCGGACTCCCGCCTCGGGGTCGAAGCGGCGGGCGCGGCCGTGGAGGCGGAGTTGTTTCGGTTGCGGGAAGAAGTTCGGCATGGGCGGAATCTCCTTTCGGTGGGTGAAGCGTGCGGTGCGCGGTCTCACTTGACCGCCGCGCCCGCCGGCGCCAGGAGCAGCTGAAGCCGATCCTGCGTGGATCTCGGTTTCCCGTATTGGAGCAGCAACCGGCATTTCCCCGCCGGCGCGTCGAAGCGGAAGCTGTCGCTGCTCCGCTCGATCTTCCGCCCGTTGCAGAGAAGCGTTTCCGGCAGATCGCCTTTCAGGGTCATCGCTTTGCCGCCCCGAAAATCCATCAGGATCGTCAGCGAAGTGTCGTTGCGGAGCTTGCGCGGGATCCGGAAGGTCGTTTCCCGATCGTTGAGCCGGTGCGGCAGCGGGAGAAAATCGGCGGGGGTGGCGTCGGGGCGGGCAAGCTCGTTCAGCTCCTGCTCGGAGAAGCTGCGCGAGGAACCGAAGAGTTCGGCGACGGAGATCGCGGGTTTCTCCCGCAGGCACGAGACCCAGAGCCTTCCGCCGCTGCCGCCGCGGGTGAAATCGATCTGCAGCGCGGTCATCATCTTCCCGGAACTCTCCCATGCCGGATTCGGGCGGACCTGCCATTCTTTGGAAAACTTCCCAGAGATGTCGCCGGCATGGCAAAAGAGCGTCTCTTCGACGAAGTCCGGCGGGAGGCGCAGGATCATTCGCACATCCCGGAGCGGCGCGCCGGTGTTCTCCAGCTCGAAGCGGATCCGGTCCGGGGCGGGGTAGAAGAGTTTTGCTGTGAGACCGGGGAACTCCGGTGTGGAACAGGTCGGGGATGCCGAGGCGATTTTCTGCGGCAGGTTCCGGGTATGCCGGATCTCGATGTTCTTCCCGTCGCATTGCGCCCAGAGCGGAGTCGTGCTGCCGAGATATTCGGGGCAGGGCATCTCCAGCGTGAAGACGAGTGTCTTCCCGTCGCGTTTCTTCCCGATCACCCGGGCGTGGCGGAACATGTAGGCGTAGGAGAGAAATTCGTTCTCGTTGCAGTACCACCAGTCGGGGCGACCGGCATATTTTTTCAGCCCTTTTTCGAGTTCGACGAAATCGGCGTCGGAATGCCAGACATGCACGCCCAGAGTCATATGCGCGGTCTTTCCAGCTTTCGGCAGCGAGCGTTTGACATCGGAGTCGAACTTTTCCGCTTTGGTGTTGCGGTCGCCCGGTCGGATCATGCAGCCTTCGTTGCTGAAGAATTCGTTGCCGGGAAGTTTGTTGAGGTAGGTCGTGGCGCCGTCGGGACCGCCGAGGACTCCCGTCCGGCGCAGGCAGCTGGCGATGGCGTTCTCAATGTCGGGATAGAGGGCGGATCGGGCGTTGCCGTAGGGAAAGACGAAAGCGGTCTCGGTCTGGTCGGTCAGGGATTCATGCAGGATCCTTGCTCCGATCATCTCGAAGAAAACGCCGTTTGGGGTCATCATCGCCGGATAGAAGTGGGTGAGGGTGTGATTGCCGACGGTGCAGCCGTCCTCGCAGAGTTTCGGGAGCACGTCCCGGATGTAGGCGGGGGTGGGGGTAGTGAGGTAAAAGGTCCCCTTGTAACCGTATTTCTGCATCAACTGCTTCATTCTGAGGTGCCGCGGATTGGTGTCGTCCCAGCGGCAGGAGAAGGCGACGGTCTTTCCTGGCGGTAGCGGCAGGAACTGGAGTTCCGCCTGCTCCGCCGCCTCTGGCGAAGCGCATTCGACCTTGATCTGCAGTTCGTAGGTGGGGACAGTACGGGACGCGTTGTCCCCCGTCGAAGGACCAACGGCGGTGACCCGCGAAGCGCAGAATACGCTTCCGCCGAGCAGAAGTGCCGCCATCCACATGCGACAAGGTTGTTGTTTCATCGTTGTCGTTCTCCTTCGTTGAAGAGGAAAGTACCCAGCCGAACCCTCCGGTTATCGAAAACGATATAATATAATACGTCTTTGCTCTTGAATCCACACGGATCCTGCGATATATTAAACCTATTCTTACAAAATTGCATTTAGGAGGCAGGCATCATGAATTTCGCCGCACTGAATCAACGAGTTTTTGCCCGTCTGGGAGAGGAAAAACTGCTGTGGGAATACCGCGACGTGCTGCTGCGGCTGTTGGGAGTGGTACTCGACTTCCGCAATGTGGAGGGCGAGTCGCTGCGCCTCGCCTCGCTGAAACATTTCAACCCCTACTGTGTCCTGATTCGGAACACGGCGGT
>Ga0265301_10001447_pt1 | contig 30900 bp, 17 predicted proteins | sample AusTroGonzalo_MG_2_FD_193488 | JGI IMG/M metagenome (GOLD analysis project Ga0265301, IMG submission 193488) | Bovine rumen microbial communities from tropical cattle in Woodstock, Queensland, Australia - Gonzalo_04 | ecosystem: Host-associated > Mammals > Digestive system > Stomach > Rumen ... | reverse complement strand
AGAAACGGCTGTCCTGCTCGTCCTGTGAAGAGTGCATCGAGGGGTCGTCGGCCACGAGGACCACGACACCGCCGTTGACGCCCGTCATTCCGCTGTTCACGAACGGGTCGGCGCAGACATTCAAACCCACGTGTTTCATGCACACCAGTGCACGTTTGCCCATAAACGACATACCGAGAGCGGCTTCCATCGCCGTCTTCTCGTTGGTACACCAGCGGCTGTGCAGCCCGCGCTCCTTGGCGATGGCATTGCCCTGGATGAACTCCGTAATCTCCGTGGAAGGCGTGCCCGGGTAAGCATAAACACCCGAGAGGCCTGCATGGATAGCGCCCAAAGCGATTGCCTCGTCTCCTAAAAGGAGGACCTTAGAGCGCACTGTATTTTCTTTTTCCATTGTATATGAATGATTTATCTTTTTGTTTCTCAAAAGCCACTCCCCTCTTTCCCTCTTCCCTCTTTGAAAGAGAGGGGTCGGGGGTGAGTCTAAGGGGTCAGGGGGTGGGTCTTAGCTCAAACGAATCTGCATCTGCCAGCACGGGGAACTTAGCCTCGTAGTGGCGGAGGAAGTCGAGGTCGATGATGGCGGAGGCGGCATATTCCGTCTTGTCGGGACAGTCCATGATGGTCTCGCCGTAGGGATGGATGATGGCCGAGCGGCCATAGTACTCACACTGCTGGTCAGTGCCGATGCGGTTGCAGGCCGCCACATAACACTGATTCTCGATGGCACGTGCACGGATGAGTGTCCGCCAGGCCGTGTCGCGGCTAATGGGGAAGTTGGCCGAGTAGAGGATGCAGTCGTAATCGCCACGCTGGCGTGCCCATAGGGGGTAGCGCAGGTCGTAGCACACCTGCAGCAGGAAACGCACACCGCGCCACTCCACGATTACGCGTTTGTGACCGGCTGTATAGTTCTCGGCCTCGCCGCCATAAGCGAAGAGGTGACGCTTGTCATAGGTCGTCACCGAGCCGTCGGGGCAGACGAAATGCAGACGGTTGTAACAATGTCCTGTGTCCTCCGTGGCGATACTGCCTACGACGGCAGCGTCCAGCGCCTTAGCCTTGGCCTGCATCCACGCCAAGATGCGGGGCTGTGCATCAACAATGTCGATGGCGGCGTTGTTCAATCCCGTGGCAAACATCTCGGGCAGCAGCAGCAAATCCGTTTTCGGAAGTGTCGCCGTCAGCGTGTCCAAATGCGCCAGGTTCTTATCAACTTGACACCAGTCAATATCATGTTGTAGGATGGTAATATGCATTTCCTTTGTTACCTGAAAAGTCTCTAATGATACATTTTGGGCGCAAAAGTAGCAAGAATTTTGCAGAATCGTGGCACAAGTCATAAAAAAGTTATACTTTTGTCACCAAATATTAAGCTAAACCTGAATATTAAACGATAAACGGCCCTATCATGAACCGCGAAATTGATTTGAGCGTCAGCGCCTATGGCGTCACACGCCCCCTCGACTACGACGTCGTCATCCTTCCTTGGGGAGCCACCGAACCCCACAACCTGCATCTCCCCTACCTCACCGATGCCATCCTTTCGCACGACGTGGCCGTGGATGCTGCACAGATCGCTTTAGACAAATACGGCGTCCGCACAATGGTGTTGCCCCCCGTGGCGATGGGCGCACAGAACCCTGGCCAGCGCGACCTGAAGTTCTGCATCCACTATCGCTACAACACGCAATGCGCTATCCTCACCGACATCGTAGCCAACCTGCACCATCAAGGCTTCCACAAATTGCTGATTGTCAACGGCCACGGCGGCAATACCTTCAAGAGTATGATCCGCGACCTGGCCGTCGATTACCCCGACTTCATCCTGCTGTCCAGCGAGTGGTTCACGGTGCTGCCCGGCAAGGACTGGTTCGATGACCCAGGCGACCACGCCGACGAACTGGAGACCTCTGTCATGATGCACTACCACCCCGAACTCGTGAACCTCAGCGAAGCCGGCCCCGGCAACGCCAACGCCTTTGCCCTCGAGAGCCTGCGCAAAAAGACGGCATGGCTGCCGCGCCACTGGACGAAGGTCACCTCTGACACCGGCATCGGCAATCCGTCCCTCGCCACAGCCGAAAAAGGCTGCAAATACGCAGCCGCCGTCGCTGATCGCTACGCGCTCCTGCTCAAGGAACTCGCAGCCGTCACCAGCGACGACGACCTATACGAACGATAATCTTTTTGCTACTAATCCCTGCCGCGTCCGAACAGACGGAGGAGATAGAGGAAGAGGTTAATAAAGTCGAGGTAAAGGGTCAGGGCACCGAGGATAGCAATGCGGCGGGGTGCGGCAGCATCGGCATAGCCCATTTGCGAACCAGTCTCCACAGCGGCTGACATCTCCTTGATTTTCTGCGTGTCATAGGCTGTGAGGCCCACGAAGATAAAGACGCCGATGTAGGTGATGATGGCATCCATCATGGAATTTCCCCAGAAGATGTTGATGACACTGGCAATGATGAGACCGATAAGGCCCATGATGAGATAGCTGCCCAGACCACTCAGGTCCTTCTTCGTGGTGTAGCCATACAGACTCATGGCGCCAAAGGTCAGTGCCGACGCAGCAAAAGCCTGATAGATGGTACCAAGGGAGTAAGCGAAGAAGATGCTGGCCAACGTGAGTCCGTTCACCACGGAATAGACAAGGAAGAGCGTAGTAGCAGTGGTGGGTGACAGGCGGTTGATGCCTCCCGAGATGCCAAAGACAAGACCCAACTCTGCGATGAGCAGCACCCAAATAGCCCATGCGTTACCATAGATAAGCTGCAGAAGAGCGGGGCTGCTGGCTGTGAAATAGGCGGTGCCAGCGGTGAGCAGCAGCGCTGCCGTCATCCACATATACACGCGGGACATAATGCCCGAGAAGGTCGTTACGCCTGTTGAGGTCGTGGAATGCGTATAGCCCCCACGATCATAATTGTCCTGAATTTCAATGTAGTCGTTGTTCATTGTTGTCAAATAATTAATTATAGGTGTAACCTAAAAGCGATAGATACTCCTTAAGAACGCTGCAAAGATAGTGCCATTTCTCCCCTCCAGCACCATCTTTCATTATAAAAAACGACCGCTTTCACTAAACTTAACATTCATCCATGTAAATCATTCTGAGTTTCACGACGAGAAACACGCGAACGCCGACCGTGTGATGTGTATTTCCCGACGGGAAACACAGATTTCACGGACAAGATTTGTTTATGCGCCCTCATCTTACGTACTTTGCACTGCATTCTTTCGGCGAAGTCCATGCACTGCATTTGCATTTCTTCTGCATTGTATTCGCTTTATTAACGCATTGTGTCGGCTGAGGGAACTTATTTCCTTTATCGCACAAAAAAAGAGATACGCCTGAGTTGTCAGGCATATCTCTTTCGCAGTATCACTTCGGTGTTTACTTCTTAGCTTTCTTGGCAGCCTCCTTGGCCATCTTGGCGCAGGCTTTCGTGTAGTCAGCCGTGGCTTTCTTCACGTCCTTCTCGGCCGTGGCCTTGCACATGGCATCGTACTTCGCCCAGAGCTGATACTTCTCGCACAACTGTTTCTGCAGATCTGTGCAGGCCTGTGCAGCAGCCTCGGCAGCAGCCTCAGCGTCGGGGGCAGCCCAGGCGAACTGGAAGCCCTGAACCTTGTTCCAGGCACCACGGGTGAAGTCGGGGAAGGCTACGCTGGCGCAGTTGTTGTCCATCGAGAGGGCACCGAGTTCTGCGAGGCAGCACCATTCGGCGAGGTCATAGACGTCCATGTCGAGGGGCAGACCGTTCTGGAGGCAATAGACGAGGCGGGCGTCCATGAAGAAGTCCATGCCGCCGTGGCCACCGACCTTCTGTGCCATCTCGCCATACTTCTTGATGATGGGATGGGTGTACTTGTTCCACAGAGCCTCGTGCTCGGCAGCAGGCAGGAAGCCGTGGCTGCTGAGGTCATCGACCTTGGGTGCCACACCGCTGGCAGCGAGCTGGCTCTTGTCGAGGGCGAAATGGGGTTCGGGGTACTTGGTGGCATAGCCCTTGGTGCCGGTGAGCTTGAAGAGGCGGTTGTAGGGCTGCGGGTTCATGACGTTGTGCTGGATTTCAATGACGCGACCTTCAGCGGTACGCATCAGCGTTGTGGTCTGGTCGCCGTTGCGGAAATTGGGACAGGGTTTACCGGTCTTCTGCTCGACCCATTCGCGGCCGTGGGCGCTCTTGGTGTCCATGGCTACAAGGGTGGTGAAGTGGTCGCCGCGGTGGATATTCATGGCGAGGGCCACGGGGCCGAGGCCGTGGGTGGCATAGACGTCGCCGCGGTTGTCGCGGTTGTACTTCATGCGCCATCCGAGCTTCGCCTGGTCGGGATCTGCGGGGTTCTTCCAGTAGTAGTCCCAGAAGTCGTCGAGGTTGTGGATGTAAGCACCTTCGCCGCGAAGCAGTTCGCCGAAGACACCGTGCTGCGCCATGTTGAGGGCGTTGAGCTCATACCAGTCGTAGCAGCAGTTCTCGAGAATCATGCAATGCTTGCGGGTCTTCTCGCTGAGCTCGATGAGCTCCCAGCACTGTGCCAGGTTCATGGCCGAGGGCACCTCGATGGCGGTGTGCTTGCCATTCTCCAGCGCACACTTGGCCACGGGGAAATGGTGGTCCCAGTCGGTGGCGACATATACGATGTCGATGTCGGGACGCTTGCAGAGCTCCTCGTAGCCCTTCTCGCCGCTGTAGATGGCAGCGGGTGGCAGGCCTGCGGAACGCAGGTACTTCTGACATTCCTCAGCGCGTGCCTCCACGTAGTCACAGAGAGCCACGATCTGTATGCCGGGGATGTATGTCCAGCGTTGCACGGCACCAGGGCCACGCATGCCGAGACCCACGAATCCCACGCGCACGGTCTCCAGCTTCGGAGCTGTCAGCTGCAGCACATCGGCCTGACCGGCAGGGCGCTGCGGGGTGTTGATGACGATGGTTCCTTTCTCCCAATGCCAATCGTTATCGGTCACGGAGAGTGATTGAGCGCCGGCTGTCAATGCTACGCATGCGACAGCGACGAGAGCAAAAAGTTTCTTCATGCTTTAGTTTGGTTTTTAGTTTGTATTGGTTGTTTTTGGGGCAAAAATAAGAAGAATTTCTTAATACGCAGTTCATAAATCCTAATTATTTTCCCGTTCAGCCATATTTTTTCTCTTTTCGGCACCTCTTTTTACACTTTTCGCTATCATTTTTCACGTTTCATTTTCCATTTCTAAATCTTCTTCGTATCTTTGTCGCACGAATTAAAACTTCAAGCAACCTGTATGCATCTAATAGATTGTTTCCTGCCCTTCGCCGATGCGTCGGAGGGGCGTCAGACGCTGGCTGCCCTGCACGCCGACGACTGCGTGGCGAGTGTTCAGCATATCGAGAATCCTTATCAGACCAGCGCGCTGCGCGAGATGGCGGCGGCAGCCACGGCGCCTTACATCCTGCTCTATACCAAGCGCTTTGAGCTACAGCTGGGCTACTATGCCCTCATACGACTGCTGACGGTGGCCGAGGACACTGGCGCCTCCATGGTCTATGCCGACCACCGCATCCAACTGCCCGACGGAAAGGTGGAGACGTACCCCCTGATTGATTATCAGCTGGGTAGCGTGCGCGATGATTTCAGCTTCGGCTCGCTGCTGCTGCTGCGCACGGCCGACGTGCAAGAGTATTTCGCGCAGGAGCGCGTGAAGGACTATGAGTTTGCAGGACTCTATGACCTGCGGTTGTTCCTGTCGCGTAAGATGCTGCCCGTACATGTCTCGGAGACCCTATACACGGAAATAGAGACGGACACGCGCCTCAGCGGACAGAAGCAGTTCGACTATGTGGATCCCCGCAACCGTCGCCGACAGATAGAAATGGAACGCGCGTGCACGCGTCACCTGAAGGCCATCGGCGCGTTGCTGGCGCCCGACGAGTTCGACGAGATCAAATTCGACGAGGAGGAGTTCCCCGTAGAGGCTACGGTGGTGATTCCCGTGCGTAACCGTGTCCGCACGATTGAAGATGCCATCCGCAGCGTGCTGAAGCAGGAGACGACTTTCCCCTTCAACCTCATCGTGGTAGATAACCACAGCACGGACGGCACGAGCGAGGCCATTGACCAGTGCAAAGCCGTCGACGGCGGCGAGGCACTGATCCACCTCATTCCCTCGCGCGACGATCTGGGCATCGGCGGCTGCTGGAACATGGCCGTGCACCATCCCGAGTGCGGACGTTTTGTGGTGCAGCTGGACAGCGACGACCTCTACAGCGGCACGGACACGCTGCAGCGCATCGTGGATGCATTCCGCGAGCAGAAGGCGGCGATGGTAATCGGTTCTTACCGCATGACGGACTTCCAACTGAACACGCTGCCCCCGGGACTCATAGACCACCGCGAATGGACGCCCCAGAACGGGCGCAACAACGCCCTGCGCATCAATGGCTTAGGGGCTCCGCGCGCGTTCTACACGCCCGTGCTGCGCAGGATTCAGATTCCCAACACCAGCTACGGCGAGGACTATGCCCTGGGCCTCATGATTGGGCGCCGCTACCGCATCGGGCGCATCTTCGACGAGCTCTACCTGTGCCGCCGCTGGGAGGGCAACAGCGACGCAGCTCTCAGCACCGACAAGGTGAACAAGAACAACCTCTACAAAGACCAGCTGCGCACCACGGAGATGCGTGCCCGCCAGGCGATGAACGCCACCTGGCGCATGGAGGCCACGGAGGAAGAGGTGGATGCTTTCTTCGACGAGGAACTCAAGCACTGGGAGCTGGCGCAGCGGAACTACGATGCGCTGGAGGCCAATGTGCAGCAGCGCGAGCTCGTGGCGGGCGATGTGCAGATGGCTGTGCAATGGAACCCTGCGCGCATTGTCTCGACAGGCGCCAAGATCGACAAACAGAGTATTGCCGAGCGCCCCTGCTTCCTCTGTGATGAGAACCGCCCCGCTGAACAGCACGCGCTGATGATTCGCCACCACTACCAGGTGCTCGTGAATCCCTTCCCCATCCTGCCGCGACATTTCACGATTCCCACACGCCGCCATAAGCCGCAGGCCATCTGGGAGCACTTCGGCACACTGCGCCATCTGGCGTGGACGCTGCCCAACCACATGATATTCTATAACGGTCCGCTTTGCGGCGCGTCGTGCCCCGACCACATGCACCTGCAGGCCGGCTCCCGTGGCGTCGTGCCCATCGAGCGCGACTGGAAGATGTACGAGACACAGCTGGAGAAGCTCTACCCGCTCACCGACGACGAAGCCATCCAGATGGAGGATGCCGGCAACACGAGTCAGCGCTGCGGCCTCTTCCTGCTGAAGAACTACGTATGCCCCGTCTTCGTGATTCGTTCGCTGCCCGAGGAGACGGACAGCCTGCTGTGTCAGCGTCTCTATCGCGCACTACCCATCCACGAGGGCGAGCAGGAGCCACGCATGAACGCCATCAGCTGGCGCGAGGCCGGCGACGAGAGCCGCAGCGATGAGATCATCACGCTGGTGTTCCCACGCAAGAAGCACCGTCCGGAGTGCTATCAGGCAGGTATTTTAATGGTCAGCCCGGGTGCCATCGATATGGGCGGCCTCATCATCACACCCCGCGAGGAGGATTTCCGCAAGATCACACCCGAGCTGGCCGCAGCCATCTTGCAGGAGGTGACGATGACAGAAGAGGAACTGAAAGGGGTGATTGAAGAGATCACGGACAAGAGCCCAGCGGCCCCCCTGTTGTCCCCCGAGGGGGACACGAATGCCTCGTCCACAACCGCCAAAACCATAGAAGCCCCCTCGGGGGCCGTAGAGGGGGCCGGGTCTTTTTCCTCCACCCTCACCGTCGGCCTCCTCTCCGCCGAAGCCATTCGCTTCAAGCTCAACGGCAACTATACGGCCAAGGGCGCCACGCTCACGGGTGAGCAGGAAGTGGTGCTGGAAGGCGGCGGCGTGCGATGGAACAACCAGGTGTATCGCCAGCTGACCTTTGTGCCGGAGAACGACGAGGCCAGTTTCACGCTGGAGGATGTCACCATCGGCAAGAACTTCCACTGGGAGCGCAACGAGGCGCAGACGTTCCGCGGCACGCTCCGACTGATGGTGGAAGAGGACCAGATCCTGTGCATCAACGAGCTGTCCGTAGAACAGTATCTCTGCAGCGTCATCAGCAGCGAGATGAGCCCCAACTGCTCCCTGGAGTTCCTGAAGGCTTCGGCCGTCATCAGCCGCAGCTGGCTCTATGCGCAGATGCAACGCCGCCAGGCACGGGCTCAGGGCGCACATAACTTCTTCGCTTTCACGAAGACAGATACCGAGCTCATCCGCTGGACCGACCGCGAGGCACACACGACGTATGACGTCTGCGCCGACGACCATTGCCAGCGCTATCAGGGCATTACACGCCAGACCAGCCCGCAGGTGGAGGCCGCCGTGAAAGCCACCCATGGACAGGTGCTCGTCTGCGACGGCGAGGTCTGTGATGCACGCTTCTCCAAGTGCTGCGGCGGCCACACTGAGACCTTCGAGAGCTGCTGGGAGGACAAGCACTACCCCTATCTCGAGAGCATCGAAGACCCCTTCTGCAACACGACAGACCCGAAGGTCATTCAGCAGGTCCTCAATGACTACGACCAAGAGACGACCGATTTCTACCGCTGGACGGTAACGCTCACGCAGGCCGAGGCACAGCGCTACATCAGCGCCCATCTGAAGATGGACGATCTGGGCGATATCATCGACCTCGTGCCCATTGAGCGTGGGCCCAGCGAGCGCATCATCAAGCTGCAGATTGTGGGCAGTAAACGAACCTTCACCATCGGCAAGGAGCTGGAGATACGCTGCGCCCTCAGTGCCACGCACCTGAAGAGCTCGGCCTTCACCGTTGAGCGGCAGGCTATTGACCCCGTCACAGGCATCCCCGACCGCTTCGTTCTCCACGGCAAAGGCTGGGGCCACGGCGTAGGCCTCTGCCAGATTGGCGCTGCCGTGATGGGCGAGCAGGGCTACACCTACGACCAAATCCTGAAGCACTACTACCACAACGTTGAAATCAAACAGGTCCTCCCCACAGCCGATAAATAATCATCAGAGCTATGAAAAAAAGTCTTTCAGCAATCCTGTTCTTCTGCGTTTCGCTTACGCTGCCAGCACAAGTAACTACTCCCCTCCCTACAAGGGAGGAGCCGGGGGGAGGGTCTTTTACCTCCTATGTCGATCCCCGCATCGGCACAGGTGACCACGGCCATGTCTTCGTGGGCGCCAACGTACCTTTTGGGATGGTCAACGCAGGCCCTACGCAGCTGGAGACGGGCTGGGACTGGTGCTCAGGCTACCACGAGAGCGGCACCAAGATTGTAGGCTTCGCCCAGACGCACCTCAGCGGCACCGGCTGTAGCGACCTTGGCGACATCGCCATCATGCCGGCCATCAAGGAGTTAGGCCTCTCGCGCAAAGGGCTGGCTACCACCTTCAGCCATGAACAGGAAGAAGTGCGCCCCGGCTACTACAGCATCGTACTGCCAGAGAGCGGTATCCGCACAGAAATCACCGCCTCGCAACGCACGGCGATGTATCGTTTCACCTTCCCCGAGGGCTCCCATCATCATCTGTATGTCGATCTCGAGAACGGCGTGGATGACGAACTGCTGTGGGGACGCCTGACGCAAATCGACCCCTACACTTACGTGGGTTATCGCGTGAGCCACGGCTGGTCCAACGTGCAGCATTGCTACTTCGTCATGCGCCTCAACCAGAAGTCGCGTCTCTACGATCAATCCACCCTCAAGAGCAAGCGTGGCGAAGGATTGGCACCCATCTACCATCTGCAAGTAAATAGCCCCAATGAGCCGCTACTCGTGCGCATAGCCCTCAGCCCCGTCTCGGAGGCCAATGCCATTGCCAACCTCAATACCGAGACAAAAGGAGGTATGGGCGAAAACGTCTGGGATTTCGATGCGATGCGCGCTGAAGCCGATGCCGCATGGAACCGCGAGCTGGGCCGCGTACAGGCTACCTTCACGAACGATCGCGACCGCCGCATCTTCTACACCGCCATGTACCATTTCATGGTGGCTCCCCAGACGTGGGACGATGCCAACGGCGACTGGCGCGGCGCAGACAACAAGATCTATCGTTCATTCGCGTCCACCGCTCCCAAAATGTGTGAAATCGTCCGCGAAGGAGATGCCGCTGAGCCCACAAAAACAACTTCGTGTTCTCCCGTCGGCAATTCCAAGTACCTCACCACCCTCTCACTTTGGGACACTTATCGCGCAGCGGCTCCCCTTAGCACCATCATCCTGCCTGAAATGATGCCCTCTGTGGTCGAGACCTACCTGCGTATCTTCCGCGAGCAGGGCAAGCTGCCCGTGTGGCATCTGATGTCGCAGGAGACCGATTGCATGGTAGGCTGCCCTGCCGTGCCCATCCTTGCCGATGCGTTGCTGAAAGGGTATGTGAAGGACTCGTTGGCCGCGTGGAAAGCAATGGCCTCGAGTTTGCTCATGGATGAGCGCGGACTGGATGACATGAAACGCCTCGGCTACGTCGCCAACAACCACCACGGCGGCTCGCTCAGCATGACCCTTGAATACATGCTGGCCGACTGGGCTGCTGTCCAAGCCGGCAAAGCCATCTTAAACGCCAAACCTTCAACGTTAAACGAAAAAGCGGCGGAAGAACTGCGCAAGACCATCGACAACCTCGACAAGCGCGCCCACTCCTACCCCAACCTCTACGACTCGCGCGTAGGCTTCCTGCGTTCCAAGAACTCGCAAGGCGAATTCAATCCCATCGACGACTTCAACCCCGCCTACCAAACCAGCGACTACACCGAGGGGAACCCCTGGCAGTACCTGTGGCTGGTGCCTCATGATGTGCCAGGCCTCGTGGCGATGCTCGGCGGACGCGAGGCAGCGCTGAAGCGCCTCGACGGCCTCTTTGCAGCCGACAGCCAGCTCAACGCAGACGCCAACCCGGACATCTCAGGCCTCATCGGGCAGTATGCCCACGGCAACGAGCCCAGCCATCACACCGCATACCTCTATGCCCTCATGGGCCAGCCCCGCAAGACGGCCAAGATTGTGAAGCAGATTCAGCGCGAGCTCTACACCGACCAGCCCGCAGGCCTCTGCGGCAACGAGGACGTGGGGCAGATGTCCGCATGGTACATTCTCTCGGCCCTCGGTTTCTACCAAGTGGAACCCTGCGGCGGCCGCTATGTTCTAGGCTCACCGCTGGTCAATGAGGCCACCCTGCACGTAGGCAATGGTAAGACCTTCACCATCCGCACCCACGGCCTCAGCGACAAAGCCTTCTACATCAAACGCGCACTGCTCAACGGACAGCCCCTTGGCAGCAAGAATGAGCCGCTCATCCTTCACCACGAAGACATCGTCCGTGGCGGCACACTTGACATTTACATGTCCAAGTAAATTCAGACTTTTCGTACAGGGTCACAAGTGAGGCCGCAACCCAGCTTCTTGAAGATCTTGCGATCCACCTCACCCAGCATGACGGTAGCGTGAACTTGACAGCCATCCAACTGAGGTAAGGTATCAAGGGCCTTGCGACAGTTCTCATCATGCTGCGACAACACTGCCAATGCAATCAACACCTCGTCTGTATGCAAACGAGGATTGTTGCCGTGCAACATCGATGTCTTCATACGCTGTATCGGCACAATCATGTCCTGAGGAATCAACTTGAGGGAGTGGTCGATGCCCGCCAGATACTTGGTAGCATTGAGCAACAAAGCAGCACACGGGCCTAACAAATCTGAAGTGTCGGCAGTAATGATCGTACCATCCTCGAGTTCGATGGCTGCCGAAGGATTACCACTCTGCAGGCGCCGCTCATAAGCGGCCACCGTCGTGGGACGGTTGGCTGTCGTGAGCTTCATCTGCTTCATCAGCAGCGCAATCTTATTTACCTCCTCATTGCCTTTTTTGCCGTCGAGCATCTCACCCAAAGCAGCGTAGTAGCGACGGATGATCTCCTGTTTGGAGGCCTCGCTGCAGACGTCATCATCGGAGATGCAGAAGCCCGCCATGTTCACACCCATGTCCGTAGGTGACTTGTAGGGGCTTTCACCGTAGATACTCTCGAAGATGGCATTCAGCACGGGGAAAATCTCAATGTCACGATTGTAGTTGACCGTTGTCTTACCATAGGCCTCAAGATGGAAGTGGTCAATCATATTAACATCGTTCAAGTCAGCTGTGGCAGCCTCATAAGCCACATTGACAGGATGCTTCAAGGGAATACTCCAGATGGGGAAGGTCTCGAACTTGGCATAACCGGCTTTCACACCACGTCGGTTTTCACCCCACAACTGGCTCAAACACACAGCCATCTTACCGCTGCCAGGACCGGGGGCCGTCACTACCACCAACGGGCGGGTGGTCTCAACAAAATCATTTTTGCCAAAGCCCTCATCAGAGTCTATCAGCTCGACATTCGTGGGGTAGCCCTCTATCAAATAATGGTAATAGACGCGTACACGGCCCAAACGTTCCAGCTGCTCGCGGAAAGCTACGGCACTGGCCTGACCATTGAAATGCGTGATGACAACAGAGCTCACCAGCAACCCACGCTCCGTAAAGACATCACGCAGACGTAGCACATCTTCATTATAGGTGATGCCCAAATCCCCACGAACCTTATTGCGTTCGATGTCCTCCGCACTGATAACGATGACAATCTCAGCATCGTCCTTCAACTGCATCAACATCTTCAACTTACTGTCGGGCTGGAAACCAGGTAGCACACGACTGGCGTGATAGTCATCAAACAACTTACCACCGAACTCCATATAGAGTTTATCGCCAAACTGTGCAATGCGCTCTTTGATGTGCTCCGACTGTATGCGGAGATATTTCTCGTTGTCAAAACCTAGTTTCATATCCGTATAGAGTGCTTCATAAATTCCGCTGCAAAGTTACGCGTTTTCTATCATTTTACAAAAGAAAACTTCTAATTTTCGCTCGTGTAATCATCAAAAACAATGCGTCGGCGTCACATCTAAACAAACAACAAAAGGGCCGCTTCCCAGCGACCCTATTGCTTCAGTCTTTAGGTATTAGTCCGTTTAAGGTAAAAAGATTGTTTTCAGGATAACGGCAACAAAGATAAGGGCAAACGGAACACATTGTTCCCACTCGCTTATGTTATGCAACATAAAAACAAGCCTTTCTAAGGATTTCAGATGCTTCAAAGCAGCTTCAGGAAATCTTATGACGTGCGTTTTGCAAACTATACATTGCAAAATGCACCATCATAGTCCGCACTAATCGCAATGATATTGGTAGATTCTGTCAATCGGGGACTTCTCGATGATGCCAAACGTAAGTTTCTCTTTCTCAGCCGCTTCCCGTAGAAGTCCCTCGAAAGCGGCGGCAACGCCTCCTACGAAGTTGACAGATAAGTCGGGACGTTTGTAAGCTAGCACATTACGCTTGAAGAACCGACGGAATTCACGCAACAGGAAGGGACGGACCTCACGGTCATCCTGAACACGCGAAATATAAGGCACCAATGAAGCCAAGAAACGGTTCGGCTGGGGCTGGCGATAGACGCGATCAATGATATCGGCCTGCGTCAGATTATGATATTTCAAAAAACTGGTGCACAACGATTTATGAAACTGGCGCTTCAACACCTCGCCAACAAATAAGCGCCCCAGCACAGCACCACTACCTTCATCGCCCAGAATCCACCCAAGCGGTGACACGTTCTTCACGATACGCTCGCCGTCGTAGAGACAAGAATTAGAGCCCGTGCCCATAATACAGGCGATGCCCTCGGAGTGGCCGCATAAAGCACGTGCAGCCCCCAGCAAATCGCTCTCCACGAACACTTTAGATTTCGGGAAAGCATCAGAAAGACTACGGCGAACAACATCAGCGTATGGTGGAACACAGCCCGCACCGTAGAAATAAATCTCCGTGACACTGGAGGCTGTATACTCCGAATGTTGGAACAACGGCATCTCGCGCTCGAAGGAACGAGCAGCAGTGGTGATGACGTGATGAACATCCTCCGCATCATCGCGCACAGGATTCACACCAATCGTTTCAATCGGGAATGGAATGCCTGACTCTAATTGCAAACGCCATGATGTTTTGGTGGAGCCGCTGTCAACAATTAATTTCATAACTCGTCATCTTTGGTTAACGGTTCAAAAGTAGCAAAAATTTGTGACACTAGACTATTTTCTACAAAGAAAAATACACCTTATTATATAAAAAAGCACATTTAGCGTGTAAAAATTGTGCACTTTCATCATTTATGCTTATCTTTGCGCGCTCAATGAAAGAGAAATCGTTATCATGAGAAAAATAATTATCATGCTAGCCCTTTGTGGCATAGTTCTTCACACACAAGCGGAATCCCGTAATCGACAGAGGACCGCAGCCAACAAGGTTCATGCTACTATCGCGACGGCATACTCCGACTCACTGACTCAGTTGGTCAACCGTCTCCAGCACCTCAGCCAGCCCTCCACTTCTTCTCCATATATGTTCCGCCTTTTCGCCCCCGGCACGGTTTATGCCAGTGCGTTGGCACAGAGTATGGAAACAGCAGAGGATCCCGGTGAGGATGCACAATTGCAACTTGACGCAGCCATCAATGAGCGCCTCAACAACGCCTACATTCAATACCCGCAACTTTTCTCGAGTACTGAACAACAACTGGTCAACGCAGGACGCCTTCGTACGGACTTGCCCCAGCCTGCAGAACAGCCCGTGTTGTTGGCCGTACAAACAGAGGAAATCATCCTGCCAGAAGTGGATATTGAAGCTGTGGAGCCTGAAGTGAAGAAGCCGAACTTCTGGACTTTCAAGGGTAATGGCTCGCTACAGTTCACACAGAGCTACTATTCAAAAAACTGGTATCAGGGCGGCGAGAAAAACTACGCTATGCTCAGCCAGCTCACAGCCGAAGCTAACTACGACAACAAACGCCGCGTACAATGGGACAATAAATTTGAGGCACAGTTGGGTTTCCAGACCTCCGAAACCGATCAATACCATAAGTTCAAGGCTACCAGCAACCTTTTACGTCTCACCTCGAACCTCGGTATCAAAGCGGTAGGACATTGGAACTACGCCGCACAACTGCAGTTGGAGACACAACCCTACAAAAGCTACAAAGCCAACTCCGATGAAATCACCGCTGCCTTCATCTCACCGCTCTATGTCCGCTCCTCTATCGGTATGGACTACATCATCAAGAAGAAGCGATTCGAGGGAAAGCTCCACCTCGCACCACTTTCCTATGTCATCACCTACGTTAAACGTGACGAACTCATTGAGCGTTACGGCATCAATGAAGGACACCACTCCAAACACGAATGGGGTCCCAATGTGGAGTTTACGTTTACCTACCATATGTGGAAGAATATCTCCTGGGCGTCACGTCTTTACTGGTTTTCCAACTTCCACCTGACGCGCATCGAATGGGAGAACACCCTTAATTTCACCATCAACAAATATCTTTCAGCCAAGCTGTTCCTATATCCTCGTTTCGACGACAGCAGCGAGAAATATCGAGCTGGCGAGGAGCACGACGGAACCTTCCTTATGTTTAAGGAATGGTTCTCTCTCGGTCTGAACTACGACTTCTAAACGAAAAAAACGAGAAATGGTCATCAAGAACGCCATATACGTCAAGAGCAGCGCTTTCATCAGCCAATGCCCCGAGCACCACGCACCGGAGTACGCCTTCATCGGGCGCTCTAATGTCGGCAAGTCCAGCCTCATCAATACGCTGACAGGCAACAAGAAGCTGGCTAAGACCTCGGCGACACCTGGTAAGACCATCCTCATCAACCACTTTGAAATCAATAGCGGGGAATGGTATCTCGTGGATCTCCCCGGCTACGGCTTCGCCAAACGCAGCAAAACGGAACGTGCAAAACTGGAGAACATGATTGCCGGTTACATCTTGCAGCGTAAGCAGCTTACGAACCTCTTCGTGCTCATCGACTGCCGTCACGAGCCACAACAGGTGGACCTTGAGTTCATGCAGTGGCTAGGCGAGAGCAACGTTCCTTTCAGCATTGTTTTCACCAAAGCGGATAAACTTAGTAAGCAGGCACTGCAAACAAGTATCGACGCCTACCTTGCCCGACTCGGGGAAGAATGGGAGCCTCTTCCACCCCACTTCATCACCTCCTCTGAAACCCGCCAAGGGCGCGATGACCTGCTCGTCTACATCGAAGAAATCAACAAAGAGATTACTCAGTCATAAATTGTAAATCGTCAAATTGTCAGAATATAAAATGGATAAGAACACTATTACAGGATTCATTCTTATGGCCCTCGTTCTCATCGGCTTCTCTTGGTATAGCCGTCCCAGCGAGGAGCAAATCAAAGCACAACACGAACGCGACTCCATCGCCGCAGCCCAACTTGCTGAAGCCCAGAAAGCCGAGGCTGAAGCAGCCCAACAAATCAGCAACGAGGGCATAGCTACTGTTGCTGAGGGCCTCTCACTTGATTCCACTAGCATTCTCTTCGCCGCGTCACAAGGCAGCGAAGAACGTCTCACCCTCGAGAACGACCTCGTGAAGATTACCATCAACACTCGCGGTGGCCTCATCGAAGATGCCGAGCTCAAGAACTATCAGGACCAGCAAAAAGAGAATGTCCACCTCATCAGTACCAAGGACAGTCGTATGGTTCTCTCCCTAGCTACCAAACAGGACAACATCATCACCAGCGACCTCTTCTTCCAACCCGTTACAGCCGAGGGCTCTCCCGAGGCTCTGACCCTCCGTCTCCCCCTCCCCGGCGGCTCTTTGGACTTTGAATACACGCTCCGTCCCGATGCCTACATGGTCGATATGGTCATTCGTGCCAACGGCATTGCCAACCTCTTTGCGCCATCCATGAACACCCTCGGCATCGAGTGGACCGACCGCGCCCGCCAGCTAGAGAAGGGCTTCGACTTCGAGCAGCGCTATGCCTGCATCCGCTACCACCGCAACGACGGTAAGACAAAGAATCTCAGCGAGACTGGCGACGACGAGGAGGACATCGAAGAAGACCTCGACTGGGTGGCTTTCAAGAACCAATTCTTCAGTGCTGTGCTCATCAGCCAGCAACAGCTCACCAATGCCCACCTGAAGTCCCAGCTTTACAAAAAAGGTCAAGGCTACCTGAAGAACTACGAGGCCTCCATGCAAACTGCCTTCGACCCCACCGGCAAGCAGCCGACACAGCTCCAGTTCTATTTCGGGCCCAACGACTTCAACACCTTGAAAGCCCATAACGCCCTCAGCCTCAACGCCGACAAGGACCTTGAGCTCGAAGACCTCGTCTATCTCGGCTGGCCGATTGTGCGCTGGATCAACCGTTGGTTCATCATCTATCTCTTCGACTGGCTCAAGGGCTTCGGCCTTCACATGGGACTCGTCCTGCTGTTGCTGACGCTCATCGTCAAGGCTCTCGTCTATCCCGCCACCAAGAAGAGTTATCTCGCTAGCGCACGTATGCGTGTCCTCAAGCCCAAAATCGATGCCCTCAATGCCAAGTATCCCAAGCAGGAGGACGCCATGAAGAAGCAACAGGAGATGATGCAGCTCTACTCCCAATACGGAGTATCGCCCATGGGCGGCTGCCTGCCGATGCTCATCCAGATGCCTATCTGGATCGCCCTCTTTAACTTCGTGCCGAACGCCATCGAGCTGCGCGGCCAAAGCTTCCTGTGGGCCGATGACCTATCCGCCTACGATGATGTCATTCATTGGGGTAAGGACATCTGGCTTATCGGCGACCACCTGAGCATTTTCTGTGTTCTCTTCTGCGTGATGCAAGTTGCCAACACATGGATTTCGATGAAGCAGCAGCAGAATGCCGTCATGTCACCCGAACAGGAACAAAGCATGAAGATGATGAAGTGGATGATGTACCTCATGCCCCTCATGTTCTTCTTCATGTTCAACACCTACAGCTCCGGCCTCAACTACTACTACTTCCTCTCCGGCCTTACCAGCATTCTCATCATGTGGTTCCTCCGCAAGACCACCGATGATGCCAAGCTCCTGGCCCAGCTCGAAGCCTACAAGGCCAAGAACGCCAACAACCCCAAGAAAGCCTCCGGCATGGCTGCCCGCCTGGAAGCCCTGCAGAAGCAGATGGAAGAGCAGCGCCAACAGCAAAAGAGATAAGCATTATGAAACGACTAGCCCTCCTATTTTCTCTCATCGCCATCATGGCCTCCTGCAAACAAGAACAAAAGCCCGTCATCACGCGCAGCGATATCCAGCTTGAGAGTGACACCCTCACGCCCGAGGCCCTCTGGGCCATGGGGCGTATCGGCGCCTATAGCGTCTCGCCCGACGGCTCAAAGGTCGCCTATCAGGTCACCTACTATAGCGTAGAGGAGAACCGCAGCAACGCTGTCCTCTATGTCCTTCCTATCGCCGGCGACAGCACTGCCGACTACCAGAAGAACGCCACCTTTCTCGGCCTTGGCAGCGATCCCGTATGGCTCGATGACAACAAGCTGGCATTCGCCTGCAAAGGTGAAATCTGGACGATGAACGCCAAGGGCAAGTCCCGCAAGCAGCTCACCCACACCGATGGCGCCGTGGAGGGTTTCCTCTTCTCCCCTGACAGGCAAAAGGTTATCATCATCAAGCAAGTACCCTTCCACGATATCATTCAGGAGCGCCCCGCCGACCTGCCGCAGAGCACCGGCCGCGTCATCACCGACCTCATGTATCGCCATTGGGATCACTACGTAGAGAGCATCCCACATCCCTTCGTCTGCTCCGTGAGTGGTGATGGTACCATTACAGAGGAGTTCGATATCCTCGAAGGACAGCCCTATGAATGTCCCATGGAGCCCTTTGGCGGCATCGAGCAACTCGCCTGGTCGCCTGATTCCAAGAAGATAGCCTACACCTGCCGCACTAAGACCGGACTGGCCTATAGCATCAGCACCGACTCCGATATCTTCCTCTATGACATGGAAAGCGGCGAAGTGCAGAACCTGTGCAAGACACTCGATTATGTGGCTCCTGATTTTAACCCCACGCACACACTCAAGGACCAGACCGTGAACGCGAAGGGGAACGGCATGACTACGGAGCAGGAAATAGCTGAAGATGAAGGATTCTACATTGAGCAACAAGTGGGATACGACACGAATCCCAAGTTCTCGCCCGACGGCAAGTACGTCGCCTGGCTCTCTATGGAACGCGACGGCTACGAAGCCGACCGCCAGCGCCTCTGCGTATATTTCTTCGGACAAGGCACCAAACAATACATTACCGAATCCTTCGACAGCAATGTCGATGACTTCGTCTGGGGCGCCGACAGCTACACCTTATATTATATAGGAGTCTGGCACGCTACCGTCAACCTCTACCGCACCAACCTCGAAGGAGAAGTCACCCAGCTCACAGACGAGCAAGCTGACTGGGGCAGTCTCCAGTTGGTAAGACCCACCCCCAACCCCTCCCGTAATGGAGAGGAGAAGGCTGACGCGCAGCTCTCGAGCGATAGCGAGGCTCTCGCCCTTACGGGAGAGCGGGGAGAGGGGCTTCTCCTCATGGAACGCCACGACTACTTCCACCCCGCCGACCTCTATCTGGTCCGTGTGCTCGGCGATTCCGCCACCGAGGTCCGCCTCACCGCCGAGAACGACCACATCCTCTCCCAGCTGGCTCCCGGCAGCTGTGAGCCCCGCTGGTGCAAGACCACCGACCAGCAAGACCTCCTCTACTGGGTCATCAAGCCCCCTCACTTCGATCCCACGAAGAAATATCCCACCCTCCTCTTCTGCGAAGGCGGCCCACAATCACCCGTATCGCAGTTCTGGTCGTACCGCTGGAATTTCTACATCATGGCTTCACAAGGCTACGTCATCATCGCTCCCAACCGCCGCGGCCTGCCTGGCTTCGGACAAGAATGGCTGGAAGAAATCTCGGGTGACTGGACCGGTCTGTGCATGAACGACTACCTCTCCGCTATCGACGACGCATGCGATAGCCTGCCCTACGTCGACCGCGACCGCCTCGGCTGTGTAGGTGCTTCCTTCGGCGGCTTCAGCGTCTATTACCTCGCCGGTCACCACGACAAACGCTTCAAATGCTTCATCGCTCATGACGGCGCCTTTAACCTCGAAGCCATGTACACCGAGACCGAGGAGAACTGGTTCTCCAACTGGGAGTACGACGATGCCTACTGGAACAAAGACCGCACCGCCAATGCTGACCGCACCTACCGCAACTCGCCCCACCTCTTTGTCGACCAGTGGGACACCCCCATTCTCTGCATCCACGGCGAGAAGGACTACCGCATCAACGCCACCCAGGGCATGAGCGCCTTCAACGCAGCCCGCATGCGCGGTATCGAAGCCGAGCTACTCCTCTACCCCGACGAGAACCACTGGGTCCTCAAACCCCAGAACGGCATCCTCTGGCAGCGCACCTACTTCGAATGGCTCGCCCGTTGGTTGAAATAAGCTTATGAAGATCTACAAGGCACATATCCTCTTCACAAAAGAGAAAGACCATTTCGACGTCATCGAGAACGGCTACCTCGCCGTTGCCGACGGCCGTGTCGTAGGCGTCGCCACCGACGTCAGCGCCTTCCAGGCTCCCGAGGCAGAGGTCATCGACTTCGGCGACCGTCTCCTCATCCCCGCCATGAACGACATCCACGTCCATGCCCCGCAGTACCGCAACCTCGGTCTCGCCATGGACTTGGAGCTCCTGCCCTGGCTCGCCAACTACACGTTCCCCGAGGAAGCGCGCTATGCCGACCCTGGCTATGCCGAGCGCATGTATCGTCGCTTCATCTATGACCTGTGGCGCCACGGCACCATGCGTGCCTCCGTCTTCGCCACCGTGCACCTCGACAGCACCCTCCGCCTCATGGATCTCTTCCACGAGGCTGGCATGGGCGCCCTTGTAGGTAAGGTCGACATGAACCGCAACTGTCCGGAGGCCCTCTGCGAGACACTTGACCAGGCTGAGAATGCCTGCGTCGCACTCATGCAAGCCTATGGAGCCACCGACAGCCTTGTGCGTCCCATCATCACCCCCCGTTTCATTCCCTCCTGCACCCCCGAACTGTTGCAGCTCTGCGGCACCATGGCCCAGCGCTACCAGCTTCCCGTGCAGTCACACCTTTCTGAGAACACCGGTGAAATAGCTCTCGTCAAGCAGCTCGAACCCGAAAGCCGCAACTATGGCGATGCCTACAACCGCTATGGTCTGTTTGGACAGACGCCTACCATCATGGCACATTGTGTGTGGACCGCCAACGAAGAACTTCAGCTGATGCAACGTAACGGAGTCATGGTCGCCCATTGTCCCACGTCCAACCTCAACATCTCCTCCGGTATGGCTCCCATCCGTACCTTCCTTGATGCTGACATAAAGGTTGGCCTTGCCAGCGACATCAGCGGTGGCCACACCCTCAGCATCTTCCGCGTGATGGTCTATGCCATCCAAGTCAGTAAGATGCATTATCTGCGCGACCACGCGAAGCCCTTCCTCTCACTCTCAGAAGCCTTCTGGCTCGCCACCAAGTCGGGTGGCAGCATCTTCGGGCGTGTCGGCAGTTTTGAGCCAGGCTATGAATTCGATGCCCTCGTTATCGACGACAGTGCCCTCAACCACGACCACTACTCGCTCCTCCACCGTCTTGAACGCTTCATATATCTCGGCGACGACCGCCAGATCACACACCGTTTCTGTCGTGGCCAAGAGCTTGCAGCCCCCACGATTCATTCACAACAAAAAGATATAAAATGACACAAGCAATTCAAAAGACATTTCGCGACAGCGCTGCTATGCGCTGGACAGCATTGCTGCTGCTGGCGCTGGCTATGTTCTGCAGCTACATCTTCATGGACATTCTCTCTCCCATTTTCAAGGAAGTGCAGGACACACGCGGCTGGGACGGCACGGCCTTTGGAACAATGCAGGGCGCTGAGGTGTTCCTGAACGTCTTCGTGTTCTTCCTGATCTTCGCCGGTATCATTCTGGACAAGATGGGTGTGCGCTTCACTGCCATCCTCTCCGGCGTTGTGATGCTCGTCGGAGCCTTGATCAAATGGTACGCCGTGAGCGATGCTTTCATCGACACAGGTCTGGAGCAGTGGTTCACCAATAACCTGAACTACATCCCTGGCTTCGACGAGCTAGGAGTCAGCCCCTTCTATCTGGGGATGCCTGCCTCTGCAAAAGTAGCAGCCTGCGGTTTCATGATCTTCGGCTGCGGCTGTGAGATGGCAGGTATCACGGTATCACGAGGTATCGTCAAGTGGTTCAAGGGCCGCGAGATGGCACTGGCGATGGGCTCTGAGATGGCACTGGCACGCCTGGGTGTTGCCACGTGTATGATCTTCTCGCCCTTCTTCTGCAAGCTGGGTGGCGACATCAGCGTCAGCCGCTCCGTGGCCTTCGGTGTGGTGCTACTATGCATCGCGCTGATGATGTTCATTGTCTATTTCTTCATGGACAAGAAACTCGATGCGCAGACAGGCGAGGCCGAGGAGAAAGAAGATCCCTTCAAAATCAGCGATTTGGGACAGATCCTCACCTCCAGCGGTTTCTGGCTCGTAGCATTGCTCTGCGTGCTCTACTACAGCGCTATCTTCCCCTTCCAGAAGTACGCCGTAAACATGCTGCAGTGCAACCTGACACTGACGCCCCCTGACGCCGATAGCTTCTGGGCCGGCAGTTCCGTGACCATCATTCAGTACATCATTATGCTCGTTGTAGCTGCCGCAGGCTTCGCCAGTAACTTCCAGAAGAAAAATACCGGCAAGTACTGCCTGCTGGGCCTGAGCATCCTAGCCCTCATCACTTATTGTTATATGGGCTATATGCGTCAGTCCGCTGAGACCATCTTCGCCGTCTTCCCCTTACTGGCCGTGCTCATCACACCTATCCTCGGCAACTATGTCGATCACAAGGGCAAGGCTGCAACGATGCTCGTGTTGGGTTCGCTGCTGCTGATTGCCTGCCACCTTACCTTCGCTTTCGTACTGCCCGCATTTAAGGGCAATGATATGGGTGGTGTCATCGTCGCCTACCTGACAATCCTGGTACTCGGTGCCAGCTTCTCGCTCGTGCCCGCCAGCCTGTGGCCCAGCGTGCCCAAGCTCGTGGATGCCAAGGTCATCGGTTCCGCCTACGCCCTCATCTTCTGGATTCAGAACATCGGTCTCTGGCTGTTCCCCCTGCTGATTGGCAAGGTGCTGGACAAGACAAACCCCGATGTCACCGACCCGACACAATACGACTACACTGCCCCGCTCGTGATGCTTGCTTCGCTCGGCATTGCAGCGCTCCTGCTCGGCCTTGTGCTGAAGGTAGTGGACCGCAAGGGCGGCTATGGGTTGGAAGAGCCCAACATTAAAAATTAAAAACACGACAACTGACTAAATCTCAAGACAATGAAAAAGGTATTCTCTCTCTCCGTTGTGTGGCTGGTCATCATCGCGATAGCCCACGCACAGCAATGGGTGGATGTCACCAGCCAATGCGTGACGAATCCCGACTACAACGGCAATGCCAATGGTTGGGAATACGGCTACAATAGTGCCGACGGTAGCATAGGCTACACCAACCACTGCTTCCGCTTCTTCGGTGCCAATGGCGGCTATATCCGCCAGATAGTAACGGTACCTGAGGCGGGCACATACCGTGTGCGTCTTCAAGCCTTCAACCGCGTAGGCAATTTCAACGCAGCCCACAACGACAGCGAAGAGAACACTGCCTATATGTTCGCCAACGAGATCCGACAGACGCTACACGGCCTGTACGATTACCAGCGTTCGACGGCCTACAGCGGTACTTGGAAGCAGGATAATGTGGGATACTACTATCCCGACAATTCCGGCTCAGCCTTTGAAGCATTCTCGGAGGGCGCATATTGGAACGAGCTTCAGGTAACAATAGGTGAAGATTGTAAGATGAACATCGGCGTGAACGCCGGTGACTATGTCTATAATAGCTGGTTAGTGATGACGAACTGGAAGGTGGAACAGTTTACAACCGGACCCGTTGACATCACTTCTTCCACCATGGTGAACGCTGACATGAGCCAAGATTGCAACAACGGCTGGACGCCCAACGGCTGGACCATTACCATCGGTGGTCAGAATGTGGGCGGACGCCGTGCCACCTACTCTTATGACAATGTCACCATCAGCAACTTCATTGAGGTATGGCACCCGAACCTCCCCCTCACCGACGGTGTCATCGCGCAGTACCTCGAAGGCCTACCTGCCGGTGACTACACCTTGGAGGCCGATGTCATCACCGTTGCCGGTGCGTCCGGCTTCTACCTCTTTGCCGGTACCAGCATTGAAAATGAGGCGCGCACGCCCTGTTCCTCAGAATACAACAACCAGCCCAAGCACTACAGCGTGACCTACCATCACGACGGCACTGGAACGCTCATCGTAGGTGTCCGCGCCCTTAATGCCGATAACATCTGGCTTGGCGCCGACAATTTCAAGCTCTACTACACTGGAAGCGAGCTCAATCCTGGACTGTTGGAACTGCGCGGACTCATCAACGAATACCAAGCAGCCCTCAACAACTATGCCAATCAAGATGTCATTGCCAATCTGGCCACTACCCTCAACAACGCTAAGGCCCTGACAGCTAACACGAGCGCATCAGATGCTGAGATCACGGCGATGAAGACCTCGCTGACCAATGCCTATCAGGCGGTCCTCACTTCTACCGAGACCTATTGGGACTTAAGCACCGTCATGGGACAGATATGGGACCTCTACATGGTTACCCGAAACTACTCTTCCGAGGAATGGCAGACACTCTCCAACAACCTATACACACAGTACTGGACCCTGAACGCGGTCTATTCCGACCAGACGGCAACCGCAGAGACGCTCTCCACAGCCCAGCAGCAATATAACGCGCTAAAGGCGGAATACGACCGTCTCGAGGAAGAGAAAGAGGAAGGCGGCGACGGCGACGGCGAGTGGTTCGACATCACCAGCGAGTACCTGAAGAACCCCGACTTCGACAACAACAATACCGATGGCTGGTACATCAATGGCAGCTACGGTGGCAACGGCGCATCATACCAGATGATGGAGTTCTGGCAGGGATGGTATGACCTCTACCAGGTTATCACGATTCCCAACAACGGCAAGTACCGCCTCAGCGTGCAGGGCTTCTTCCGTCCAGAAGGTAATTCCCAAGAGGCCATCAACCGCTACAAGAACGGCACCGACGGCGACGTTATGACCTGCTACCTCTATGCCAACGAGAAGAAAGTCCCCATCCAAAGTATCTATTCGCAATATGTGGAGAGTGCAGGCACCTTCTATGAAAATAATAATGGTAGCGGTTCCATCAGCGGCGGCCTGACAGACCATTATGCCGTCCTGTTAGAGAAGGGGCAAAAAATATCTTCGTACTACAACACCACTGTCTATGAAGCCACTTTGGCCAACTATCCCAACACGATGCTTACGGGCCAGGCCATGTTCAATGATGGCCTCTACGATGACAACCACGTCACCATCACTCTGAGTAAGGGCGACCAGCTGCGCGTAGGTATCAAGAACGACAGATGGGTATCTAATAACTGGGTCCTCTTCGATAACTTCCGTCTTGAATGGTTCGGCACTGAGACACCTGTCACACAAATCACCCTCAACGCCAGTAACCTCGACCTCCTCGTTGGCGAAGAGGCACAGCTCACAGCAACGGTGCTGCCCGCCGATGCCACCTTCACTAAGGTCATCTACATCAGTAGCAACGAGGATGTAGCTACCGTGGATGCTGACGGACATATCACTACGAAGGCTGAAGGCAAGGCCGTCATCACGGCGCGAATGGCCAATGGCAGCAGCACCGTGACCGCCACTTGCACCGTACACGTCACCCGCGGCGCCATCACCCCCGAGGCCCTCATCATCAACGAGGTACAGGCCGCCAATGTAGATATGTTCCTGGACCCCAGCTTCAACTACGGCGCCTGGATTGAACTCTACAACAGCACCGACAATCCCGTATCGTTGGAGGGACTCTATCTCTCTGATGACAGCTTGAATCTGAAAAAGCACCACCTCGACTACCGCTTCGGCAGCATTCCCGCCAAGGGCTTCAAGGTCCTGTGGTTCGACCACCACTCGCGCTTCGCCCCCACAAATATCAACTTCGAACTCGACTGCGACGGTGGCGAAATCTACATCACAAATGAGGCGGGCGACATCCTCTCGGAAATAGAATATCCCATGGGCTTCTCACGATGCTCCTACGCCCGCAAGACGGATGGGGTCGATGACTGGCGCTATACCGACGAGCCGACGCCCGGAGCCAGTAACGTCAACGCTAATTTTGGCAACGCTCGTCTGAAAGCACCCATCGTGGATGTGGAAAGCGGGGTGTTTGAAAAGGGTACGACAGTACACGTCAACGTCACCCTCCCCGAAGGAGCTGAAGGAGCCGCCATATACTATACCCTTGATGGCACAGCACCGTCACGCTCACATTACGACGGCATCGTCAACAGCGGCAACCCCTGCAGCTTCGAGTTCAAATCGCCAGGCGAAAAAGAGCCCGAGAATAACCGCGTCCTGCGCCTGCGCCTCTTCCAGGAGGGTAAGCTCGCCAGCCCTGTGGTGACACGCTCCTTCCTCTTCCGCACCAAAAGCTATAGCCTGCCTTTCGTGAACATCGTAGCTGACTACGATGACATCCAGGGCGCCGACTACGGCATCCTCGTCAAAGGCAACGGCAATGGCATCCCCGGTAACGGACAAGACGATCCCTGTAACTGGAATGCCGACTGGGAACGCCCCGTGCAGTTCGAGTACTTCACCGCCGACGGCAAGCTCGCCTTCAGTCAGGAGGTTGGAATGGAATCCTCCGGCGGATGGAGCCGCGCCTGGGAGCCCCACTCCAGCAACCTCAAGGCCAAGAAGTATTACGAGGGCGAAAACAAGATGGCCTTCTCGTTCTTCAACGACCGGCCCAACGTCCGCTACAAATCGGTTAAACTGCGCAACGGCGGTAACGAAAACGACTCCGGTCGCATGAAGGATGCCGCCTTCCAGCAGGTAGTACGCTCCAGCGGTCTCTACATCGAGACACAGGGTTTCCTGCCTGTACACCAGTTCTTCAACGGCAACTACATCGGAGTCCTCAACCTGCGCGAACCCAACAACAAGCACTATGGCTACACGGTCTATGGCTACGACAACGATGATATGGACCAGTTCAAGATGACTCCTGACAGCGGCTATGTCCAGCAGGCCGGTACCCGCGAGGCGTGGGAGCGCCTGTACGCCCTCTCCGCCAACGCCACCGATGCCAACACCTACAAAGAGATCGAGAAAATCGTGGATATCGAGGAGTTCATCAACTACGTCGCCGTAGAGTTCTACGGTGGTGGCACCGACTACCCGCAGAACAACATCAAGGGCTTCCGCGACCGCAACGACGGGCGCTTCCGCTTCGTCATCTTCGACACCGACTTCGCCTTTAATGGTAAGAACCCCTTCGACAACTTCACCGAGAAACAGACGCATACATTCGACCACTTGCGCGGCTCCGGCGACAACTTCAAGGCCGGCGACCAATGGACGCTCGAGATAGAATTTGTGACCATCTTCCTGAATATGATGCACAACGAACAGTTCCGCAAGCGCTTCATCGATGCCTACACGGTGATCACCGGCAGCGTCTTCGAACCCACACGCTGCAAGGAAATCGTCGAGGCCATCGCCGACGAAGTCAACCCTGCCCTCAGTATGGGTTGGGAAAACACCTTCAGCGCTTCCAAACTGACGAACTACCTCACTTCAGGAATGCAGTACACCCGCATTGAGCAGCTCAAGAGTTTCCTGTACAACAGGTATGAAGGCTACACCACCGAGCAGGCCGTCACCCTCACCTCTGAGCTGGAAGAGGGGCGCCTAATGATCAACGAAATGCCGGTGCCCACCAACAAGTTCTCCGGAACCCTCTTCTACCCCATCACCGTCAAGGCCATCGTGCCTGCGGGCTATCAGTTTGCGGCGTGGAAGGACGGTTCACGCACCGTCTCTACAGATGCTGAATTCCAGCTCAGTGAGGGCACGACCTACAACCTCCAGGCCACCTTCAAAAAGACACCTGCCGCACAGCTCGCCAAGACCGACTACCATCCCATCAAGATCAACGAGGTCTGCGCCAACGAGAGCGGCATGTACATCAACGACCTCGGCGCGAAAGCAGACTGGTTTGAGCTCTACAACACCACCGATGAGGACTATGACATCGCAGGAATGTTCGCCGGCAACACCCTCGGCAAACCCTCAATGGTTTTTGAGGCCAGTGAGAACATCTCCACCGTCATCCCCGCCCACGGTCACACCATCGTATGGGCAGACAAGAAAAAAGGCGTCTCACAACTGCACGCCAACTTCAAGCTCAGCAACAAAGACTCCTGCGTGGTCATCATCACGGCCGCCGACGAGAGCTGGGCGGACACCCTCGTCTATCACGCACACACCGAACAGCAGACCATTGGACTCTACCCCGATGGTGCCTCCACACTCTACACCTTTGACCTGCCCACCCTCAACCGCGCCAACATTCTCAGCTACTATGCACAGCTCTACGAGGAGTTCGTCATTGAGCCGGGTACAAGCGTGGACATCGACGAACTCAACGATGACAAATTCGACGACAACGATGCAGTCTATGATTTATCTGGACGAAAACTATGCTCAAAGAGTCAGTTCGGAACACTTCCAAGAGGCATTTACATCGTAAATGGGCGCAAAGTATTACGCTAAATCAAAAAAAAACACGAAATTAAACGTTAAATTATCTAAACAACGCTCAAATTTGATAGAAATGAAGTATCTTTGCGGCGAATATAGAATGTATAGGTATATTATATGCCTTTTCATGCTCACAATCGCCTCCGTATCAGGCTGGGCACAAGACACAGAAATTGTGTCCGTGCTGAAAACTGAGGGATTTGAGGATATTCGGGCGAAAACGATTGCTGACACCCTCTACCTCGCTATCGAGGACAGGGCACATCGAGGAACATTCCGAGGAGCAGTCGCAGCCATCAGGCAAGTCACGGACGCCTACCCCGAAATACAAGGTTTCGAGATGGTGCTCACGGACTACAAGATGCCACAGCTCATCGTCCACGCCTTCAAGCGTGAAGGGACATGGGACGTCAGCGTGGACAGGCAAATGGAGCAGGCGCTGGAAGTGCTGCGCGACATCAAGCCGCAAGCCGCCTCGACAGGTAAGATTGACATCACCGTATTCCCCATGGTCAGCCTTGTCAACAACAAATTAGACCATCTCTTCGACTACAGTGTTCGTCTCGCACCCGCTTTTGCTGCCACTCTTTGGCCAGGAGCAAGACTCACCCTCCAGCCCATCTTCCCCATCCTGTATCGATTGGATGAGTACGACACCAAGCGATTCATACAGATTGGGAACACCAACCTCAGCCAACAAATCCTCTCCAACCGACACTGGCATATCTCGGCGGCCGCAGGATTCTTCCACCCTGAGCGCGCGGGCATACAGGCAAAAGTCACCTTCCACGCCATCCGAAACCTGGATTTCTCCTTGGATGCAGGCTACACCTACGGCTTCAACTACACGCGTAGCAAGGGCATTGGATTCATCCGAGGCTCACAGCAGTTCAACTTCATGGCACGTGCCTGCTACTACGAACCGCACACACGCCTGCAGATAGAGCTACAAGGCGGCCGTTTCCTCTACGGCGACTACGGTGGACGATTGGATGTCATACGCCACTTCGGAGAATATGCCATCGGGGTCTATGGCATCTACACTGGAGGCGAGTACAACGTTGGATTTGACTTTGCCATTCCCATGGGAGGAAAGCGGCAGCGCAGAAACGCCTTCGTCCGCCTGCGACTCCCGGAATACTTCGCTGCGGAGTATAGCATGCAAGCCTACTTCCGCTACTGGGAAGAGAAGATGGGACAAGGCTACTCCACACAGCCTGACCAGAACGCTGCAGCCCACCATTGGGAGCCGGCCTTCGTAGAAGAATATGTCCGCAAGATGCTGAATGGCACCTTCAAGTAAAAACAAGAGATTAACAAATAAACATCAAAACCAATTAACTTAAAAACTTTCAAAAACAATGAAAAAGTTTCTTCTTTCCCTCTGCGCTATCGCAGTAGCAGGTGTTTGCCTGTTCATGACTTCCTGCAAGGACGATGATGATCCCATCATTTACAACGACATTGCATCAGCCATCAAGAATGTAATGGACCCGAATGCCACCTACAGATACTGGTTCGATGGTCGTGAAGTTATTCCCCCTACTCCTGAACAGCTGCAGAAGGAAATTCAGAATGCGGGAGAAGGTGAGCACACCATTACTATGGAGATGGAAACACCTGATGGCCAGAAACAGACTGCTACTACCAATATTACGATTGGTTCTGGAAGTGGTACTGCAGTCCTCAACGTTCCCACAACAAATCCCAACGGGGAGCCCACAACCGAGCAAGTGGAATTTCACTATACTACTAGCGAGAGACACAATGGTGGTGCAGCAGGTACGAAGTAATCGATTACACATTGAAAACATGAAAGGGAACGTTTCAAAACGTTCCCTTTCTTTTTAGCAGCTACCTACAGCCCTCCGTCGCCGTAAGAGATACGGCTCCCCTCATCGGGCCGTAGTGACATTCAGTCACTACTCTGAAGACCCTCTTCGCCCACGAACCCGTGGGAGAGTGGCAGCCGCATAAAAAAGGAATCCCCCGCAGATTGCTCTGCGAGGGATTCTCTTTTTAAAAGTGGCGGCTACCTACTCTCCCACGGGTGTGCAGTACCATCGGCGCAAGCGGGCTTAACTTCTCTGTTCGGGATGGGAAGAGGTGGGACCCCGCCGCTATAACCGCCTTAATGCTTTTCAGGT
>Ga0265301_10001439_pt1 | contig 31140 bp, 43 predicted proteins | sample AusTroGonzalo_MG_2_FD_193488 | JGI IMG/M metagenome (GOLD analysis project Ga0265301, IMG submission 193488) | Bovine rumen microbial communities from tropical cattle in Woodstock, Queensland, Australia - Gonzalo_04 | ecosystem: Host-associated > Mammals > Digestive system > Stomach > Rumen ... | reverse complement strand
AACTATGGTTGTGTTTTTATAGAAAGGTTGATTTTTTAAGTGCTTGATAAACTCGGTGGTTTCAAAAGCAGTATTGTATATGGCTTTATATTCTTGTTTTGAAAAAGTTTTTTCCTGTTTGATTTTGGGATTATAGTTATGATGAGTATCTATTGTGTTAATGATTGCAAAAAAAGGTTGTTTTTGATCTGATAAATAATCTTCGGCAATTTTAAAAATGTCCTTATCACCGTATCCCCAGTTTCCTGCTTCATGCAAAAGGGGGTATTCTTTTTTTATGGTTGATTTATCTATATAGGTTTCATTAAAACCATTCTGCTGCAAAAATTGCTTTTGTCCGGCGAAGTTTGTATCTGTTCCACCGATAAACAGGGTGTGATAGCCATTATTTTTTAAAATTTTTCCCAAAGTATAAACATTTTGAATTTGAGGTATATTTTTGCCAAACATATTTAGCATGTTTAGGTGTAAAATATTTGTTGGAACACCTCCGAATAATGCGATAAAATAGGGTTGTGTTATATATGTTTCAAAACCGTTTGTATAATTTTGAAAACTTATTCCTTCTTTTTCAAGAATTTGTAAAGGTGCAATTAAATCTTCATCGAAAAAGTTTTTATTTGAAAATGTTTTTTCAAAACTTTCCAGAGTAATGATAATTAAATTTCTTTTTCTTGCAGGAAAATTGAAATTTTGCCGAGAGGAATCAACATAATGTTCTTCGTAGAAGGTTCCCTTGGGGGCAAATAGTGTGTTTGGATGAGTTAAAAATATGTATATGATTGCTGTATAGATGACAAACAGAAGTGTCAAAAATAGAATTTGAATATAGTTTTTGAACAAATAAGAACAATATTTTTTAATGGCTAATTTTTTAGAGATGAGGTATATGAGTTGGTATAACTGAGGGAAAAATACTAGAAAAGAAGTGAAGATAAGAGGTTTAACAATACATGTTATAATGTATGTTTGAACAAAGAGTTTATCCACTCCTGACAGGTCAGATGTTATAAAAAATAAAATCTGTGAAAGTGAACTTTGAGGAAAATAAGTTGAGATAAATGTCTTTGTTTGTAATCCGACAAACAAAAGAAGTGCCAAGGCAAAACTAAAAAAATACATACAAAATTTTTTTATCATCTTTTTTCTTAAGGTCATGTCGAATGTTTTTTATCAGCAAAAGATTACTTTTGTATTAAAGTCGTGGCGGTGTCATTTTTATCTGATTACAGGATTTTTAAGATTGTGTGTTTTTTTTATTTTTGGGTTGCCTTTTCAATAAGATATTATAGCTTAAAAGGTAGTTAAGAAAGGTGGAAGTATGAAACCTAAAGTTTCTGTTTTGATTCCTGTTTATAATGCGGCTCCGTTTTTGAGGGGTACAATTGCTTCAGTATTAAATCAAACGTTTTCTGATTTTGAATTGATATTGCTTAATGATTGTTCGACCGATGAATCCGAGCAAGTTATTTTGGAATTTCATGACAAAAGGATACGGTATTACAAAAATGAGCATAATTTGGGGATTGCGCTCAGCCGTAATAAATTGATCGAATTTTCTAAGGGAGAATATTTGGCATTTTGTGATGCAGATGATCTTATGAAGCCTCAGAGGCTTGAAAAACAGGTTGCCTATATGGATTGTCATAAGGATATTTCCGGTGTCGGAAGTTATTTTGAATTGTTTGATTCAAAAAAAGAAAATTTGTTTCGTCGGATTATTCTTTTTTTTGGCATTATATGGTGTCAGCCTTTGCACCCGACAATTGAAGACTTATTAAAAGGTGTTGTTGTCGCTCAACCAACCGAAATGATCAGAAAAAAGGATTTTATAAGACACCATATAAGCTATAAAGAGACTTATGCCCCTGCCGAAGATTATGAGGCGTTAAAAGAAGCTATGTTTAAGGGGCTGAAATTTGCCAATATACCCGAAATTTTAATGCTTTATAATTTGCATGGTCATAATTCTTCAATTCAACGAAAGAAAAAAGTTATTGCGGCAACGGAAGAGGTACAAAAAGAAATATCCTCTTTTTTGGGGCGTCCGTATAAAAAGTATCCACGTTGGAAGGTGATTTTGGAAAAAATGAGATTACGTTTTTTTGTTTTAAGGATGTCTCATGTTTCGTGAACCACTGTTTCAACAGGATATTTTAAAACATATTATCAAATATATGTCCTTTTATTTGGGATATGAGCATTGGTTCTTGATTTTTTGCGCCGTTTTGTTTTTTATTTATTGTTGTTATAAAGTATTGATGTATAAGAATGAAGTTTCTTATGCTTCGAATTTTGACAGCAAAGTGTACCCGTTTTCTTATAAAGACATAAAAGCAGTTTATGGTTTTATGTTTTTGATTTTATGTTTGGTTTATAATATTTTTGGCATTTTTAATCAGGAAATGTCGCTTTTTGCCAACTATGATACCAGATATCATGTTATTTTATTGTTTAATGATGGCGGTTTACCGATGTGGGCTGTGGAGGGAAGGTTTTATCCTCTTGCTTTTTGGGATACAAGAATTGTCTATGCGCTTACACATAACTTTTTTGTTATCAATACTTATTTGAGCATACAATCTGTTATTATTGCATGGCTTCTAAATTGTTTTTTAAAGTTTTTACCTGTTTGGAAGCGTTTTTTGTGCATTGGACTGATTATGATTTCTCCTGCTGTTTTTTCAATCAGTTCGATTGTTTTTTCAGAAAGATTGCTTTTGATGTATATTATCGGTAGCTTGATTTGTATGCAAAAATTCAGCGAGCAATCGGATAAAAAGTATTTTTTATGGTTTGCAATTTTATTGATTAACTGTGCTCTTTTTTCAAAAGAGCTTTGTGTGTTGTTTTATTTTGGAATATTGGTCTATTACAGCTTAGGTCTTATTTTGAGCGGAAAAATTGTTCCGGCAAGTTTTCTTAGTCCTATAAAAACCGCAAGAACATATCCTTTTGAAACTTTGCTTTTTTTATCAATAGCTTCTTTTGTGTCGTTATATCTTATTTATATGTACACTTTGTTTGATTCTAGATACCTTTTTTATAGATTGGTTGACTTTTGGGGGTTGTGTAAGCTCTATTATATCGAGATCATCATAACGACTATTGTTTTAATTTTATTTGTTAAAAAACTTTTTTGTTCCCATAAATGTATTTTTATGGAAGCCATGGCTTTCGGGTGTATTTTTTTAACGATATTTTTGATTTTTGTTTTAAAGCTAGGCCAAACAGTTCCTTGTATGGCTTATCTTTCTTATTATCTGATTATTCCTTCTGTTATTGGAATGATGTATATTTTGTGGCATATAAAAAACAAGTACCTCCTTATTTTTATTTGTTGTGGGTTATTTGTTAATTCTCTTCTTCGTAACGAGGTTATTCGCCGTCATCAAGATGGCGTTTATTATCGTGAGCTGGCAGAGGCTCTTATGTTAGAAAACAAAGAACCTCAAATGAATGTTTTTTTGGCTAATCATATGGAGTACAATATTTGGTATATAAGGTCATTTGTTTTGCCTTATAAATATTATTGGCCGAAAAAACATATCAACTTTTTTTCATCTGAAACGGATGAAAATGTTATAAAAATTTACGGCGAAGACAATATATTTCATAAAGAAAAGCCAAGCTTTGGTGATTATTATGTGATGAGGAAAGATGAGCATTATTTTGAAGATTTGCAGCAAATATCTGACATGAACAAAGAAAAGATTTTTGAAAACAAGATGTTTGAGGTGTATCTCATCAAATGATTAAACTTTGGAATAAATTGCTTAATTTTTGGTTTTCTTTTCCCCAGTCAATTCGCTTTTTGCTTGTTGGCGGGTTTGACACGGTTGTTGCTTTTTCTTTTTATTCTTTTCTTATTTATATCGGTATCCACTACTCTTTGACACTCATTATCAACTATTGCTTTTCGGTCAGTATCTCCATCTTTAATATGCGTTATTTTGTTTATAGGAGTAAAAATACTTTTGTAAAAGAATATACCAAAGGGTGGATGACTTATTTGAGTACACTTCTCATTAATTATGTGTATTTGTTTGTTGCTATTGATGTGTTTCATATAGGTGCTATTAAAGCTCAGGCTCTATATACCGTTTTGATTACAACATATATTTATTTCATGCACAAATATTTTACGTTTTCAAAACACTAAGGAAAGAGATGTATTTTTTATTTTGTTTTAGGCAATGGAAAAACGAGATATTTGCGAAAGACAAAATTTCCGATAAGGCATACAATGGAAGCTGTTAATTTTGCCGTTAAGCAACCGGTGCCGATTTTAATTAAACCAAGTGTTAAAGAATAATCAAAAACACCCATAATACATAGGGTTACAAGATACATTAAAAGTTCTGTCTTTCCAGACCAAAAGGCTTTATGCTTAAACAATAAAACCGTGCATAGCCAATAGTTAAGTCCGGCTGCTAAACAAAACGAAAGTATTGTGCTATAAGGCAAGGTGACTTTTGAAAAGATGAAAACAGTAAATAAGACTAAATTGGCAACAGCAGAAAGACCACCGATAAAAGTATAAAGCAAAAACTGCATCGGAAGCGGTGCATATGGTGCGCCATAGTGAAAAATACAATATAAGGCACGGATGCCATCTTTATAGGTGATTTTTTTGCCTTCTTCGTAGGTCCTTGGTGTGTATTCTATGGCGCATTCATAGAGCCTATATCTTCCTTGTGCAATATAAGAAGTAATTTCGGGCTCAAAACCAAAACGATTTTCTTTTAATTTTGGTGCGAGTTCTTTAGCTACTTTGTTTGTAAATAATTTATAGCAGGTTTCCATATCTGATATATCAAGTCCCGTAAACATATTTGAACAAATCGTTAGAAATTTATTCATCAGCGTGTGCCAAAAGGACAATATTCTTCTTGAATCAGGTCTTAGGTAGCGTGAACCATATACTACATCTGCTTTGTTTTGTAAAATTGGCCGTAATAATTTAATATAATCCTCGGGATTATATTCTTCATCGGCATCTTGAATGCCTATAAAATCACCTTTTGCGCAAGCAAGGCCCGTTCTTAAAGCTGCACCTTTTCCCTGATTTTTTGAATGTCTTAAAACGTTAATCCACTTGAATTTTTTGCTTAAACGCTCTGCTATTTTGAGGCTGTTGTCCAAAGATGCATCATCGATAATTGTAAGTGTTAAGCTAAGATTGTATTCTTCCTTGCATTTGTTGCGCAAGGGAATGATCTTTTCGATAATTAAGTGTTCTAAGGATTGTTCCTCATTGTAGCAGGGCATAATTAAGTTCAGGGACTTCATCTTCTTTTCCTAAAATTTTAAATTTAAGTTCTTTTGGGACGCAGATGGTTAATCTGTTTTCAAAATTGTTTTTTAAGGGTCGGCAAAAGTATTTGTCTTGTAGTTCTTCTGCTAAGGCATCTTCAAGAATATTCCATGTTTTACATGGACCGAACGAACAGTAATAGTCGTCGGGTAAGATATTTTTTTCTTTTTTTTGTTCGCATTCTAATCTTTTCTTTTGTAAAAGAGTTATATCCGGATTTTGAATAAAAGAGGAATTCATATACACGATTACAATCGGTCCTTTATGTGTGCTTTCTATTTCATCACGCATCTTTCGAAAGGCTCCTCTTTCAACGAAATCCGATCCTTCCATATATTTACAATTATATGCAAGATATCCCAGAGCTCTGATATGTGCATATTTTGAAAATTCAGGGACGACCATAGCTGTTGGAAAACCGTATAATTTCAGAAGGGTGTTTTCGGGTAGCTTGATTTCTTCTATGTTTAAGAATTTTTCTTGTGTTTTTTTGTGCGGCATTCCTGTTTCAAAAACACTGATTGTAAGCACCATAATAAAAATAGATATAATGATTACAGGCCATATGATGGATTTTTTATTTAAGAGCCAATAAAACATTTTTGTGAACCATATGACAGATAAAATTTCAATAATCAGTGCATAGCGAAGCAATGAAAACATACCCATCCAGATGAAAAAGCTTAGGACAATAAATATATATAAGCTTGCCTCGATTTTGTTTTGTTTGAAAAAGGTTTTTAATTTGTGATTTTTTAACAGATAAATAAAAATGCTGATAAAAGCAAAATATACAATTGTTAGGCGAAAGTCTGTATATTCGTTCTCCCTAATTGTGTATTCAGGCAAATACCAAAGTACGGGGTATATTAAAAAATATTTCAATGGAGGTAGAAAACGCATATCCCTATAGTTGAAATTGTCAAAATATGGCGAGTGGAAAAGACCGTTTAGGAATGGAAAAAACGGGTTTTTATATAAGATCCAATATTGCCACATAAAGTAGCCATTGATTATTAGATATGAAATTAAGCCGCCTAAGGCGAAAAAAAAGATACTTTTTATGGGCTTGTTTAAGTAACTGTTTAATATCATCAGCATCAAGCCGGAGGCAATGCAATAGGTTATGACTGTCTGTTTGAGACCAAGTGCGATACCCATAATAAGCCCTGAAATGAAAAACTTTTTCAAAGTTTGCGTTTCAGGGAATTTAATCATTTTAAAGAGAATGTATAGACCCCATAAAGTAAAAAATGCAACAAGGAATTCATTTGAAGAGCTTCCTATTTGTGAAAAAGCTCCTTCGCCGGAGAGTGTTAAAAAAAGTGCTAAAGCCACTAAAATTTTACTAAGGCAATCTTTCATGTTGAAAAATAGTGTATATATTTTGTAAAACACAAAGAGTGTAAGGCCGACCCAAATACCTTGCAGAGCATAAATTAAATCAGGTTTATCGTTAAAGTATTTAATATAAAAATATAAAGGAAGTTCGATAAGCGGATTGAAAAAAGTGTTTACTGATGCGGGAACAATATCAACATTTAGTCGATTGTTTAAAAAAGCCCAGGCATTATAATAGTGGTAGTTCGTAAAATCCCACTGGGCTTCGTGTTGTAAATACGAACTTACCAGCATAGATGTTATCATGAGGATGGTAAACATAAATATATTGTATAATGCTTGACGATTTAACTTCATTTTAAGATTACCTTATGATATAATTTATTATAGATTAGGGGATAAAATTATGGAAAAAAAGATTTTTTTTAAGATTATCACATTTATTGTTGTGTCGTTGTTTGCTTTTTCAGCAGCGGCACAAATGAATGAGACGAAAGTACGGTCTTTTTTAGATACGACAGGAGAGAGGCTTATCGGTGCTTTGGGTATGGAGGATATAGATGAGCGTTATGCCGTTTTGGATGAGGTGTTTAAAAACAACGTTGACACCATTTATATGGGTAAATATGTTTTAGGGCAATATTACAGGTTGTTGTCTGACGCGCAAAAGGAGCGTTATCATCCTTTATTTAATAGGTATATTAAAAGTTTATACAAATCGTATCCGATAGATTTTAAGACAGATGAAATCGGATTTGAGATTTTAAAAGTTGTTGTCAAAGATAAGTTTGCCGATGCGACAGCTTCAATTAGGTTGCCTGAAAAATACAGAACCGAAAATATGGATAGGATTAAAGTCGAGTTTGTTATTCATGAAAAGGGCGGTGTATTTCAAGTCGCAGATTTGAAAATTGCTGATGTGAGTATGCTGATTGCTCTCAAAAATCGCTTTATGCAAATGATTAAGGACGATGAAGAGGAAATGGAGTGGTTTTTGGAAGACTTTGAAGATTTAGTTAAATCAAACGAGGCTAATTTGGAGCCTTAGTATTCAAAAATAGATGTGCTGTTTTTAACGTACATATTCAAATATTGTTCGATGTTTTCCTGCATCTTGATATTGAAATCCGTCATTAGTTTTTGTACCATTTCATGCCAATATTTTTCTTTTTGATCAATCGGGGTATCCACAGGAATGCCAAGTTCACGCCAAGCTTCAATGGAGGTTTGTGCCGTGGATCCGTTCGCATCCGTGATTTTTAAAACAGCTGCTAAGGTCGCACGATATTTTAAGCTGTCTTTACGAAAAAGATCTTGAGCCTTTTCTTCAGTTTCAGTTACGCTTGCATCCTGTATGATGAACTCTGCCGTACGGTGAGAGCCGAAATCAACAGCTTCCAGGCGGTCTGTTGCCCAAATGCGTGCTGTGCGTTCAAGAGAAATCGGGAACAGATGTTCAACGTTTGGACGGGTAAAAGATGGAGAAAATTCAGAAACAATGTTTACTTTGCTTACAAGAAGCTCAATCGGCGCGTTTGTGTTGAAACGTGGCTCTACATAGCGACGAGGTTCTGCAACATCCTTATTTGAAGCACAAGCACTTACAAATACAAGTGCTGAAAGGGCTAAAATTTGAAAGAATTTAAGCATGAAAATTTCCTCCTTTAAGTGCGTCACTTTTGCCCTTTTAATACAAAAAAAAGGTTATTGCAAGTGTTTTTCTTTTTTTGTCAGTTCAGAGCGGTCAAAAGTGTATTTTTGAGAGCAAAAATGGCATGTGGCTTCTATAATTCCTTCATCGTTAAACATTTTTTCAAGCTCTTTTATATCAAAGCTTATGAGCGTGTTTTTGAGCTTTTCATGCGAACAGCGACAGCCGAATTCATAAAATTTTTCAGCAGAAATTTGTAAATTGTTTTGATGGAAAAGACGATGCAAAATTTCATTTGAAGTAAGGTTTGCATCAAACACTTCATCTTCTTTGAGGCTTTGAATGAAAGCCGAAATATCTTCCCATGTTTGAGCAATATTTTCTTGATTTTGCTTGGTGTCTTTGCCACCTTTTAAGGGAACTTTTTGCAAGATTATGCCGGCTGAAAGATAGCTTTGACTTTCACCTGTTGGTGTCTTAACAAAGAGTTTTAAGGCTGTGTCAATTTGTTCGGATTGTGCAAAATAACGGAGAGCCAGCTCTGTTAAGTTTTTTCCCTTTAAATCAACAACACCTTGGTATGGCGGCAGACCGTTTTGTTCATCGACTGTGAAAGCCATGTAGCCGCCGCCGACGAGGTGTGGAATTTCTTCTAATATGTCCTCTGTTTTGCGTAACGCTTTGGCTTTGTTTAATTGTTCTTCATCAAATTTGGCACAAGAGCGAATCTTACCTTGAGCAGTAACGTCTGTCACAAGAAGCGAAACAGGGCCGTTTCCTTGTATTTGAAGTGTAAACAAGCCGTCAAATTTTAACATTGCAGAGCAAAGAGCAGCTAAGGCTGTCGTTTCAGCAAGAGCTGAGGAAACATTTGAAGGGTATTGATGATGGCTTAAAATGGTTGAAACAACTGAATTTAAGCGCACCAAACGTCCCATAAATGCGCCATTTTCAAGAAAAAAAGATGTACAAGAGTCAAAAATTTTGTTGGTCAATTTGATAAATCCTTATTATGATGAATAAGTATGTTACGGGCAATTTAGTTTAATTTGAAAGATTTTTCAAGAGATGAATGGAAAAGTAGAATTTCAAAAACGCAAGATTTTAAAAAAAATTACAAAAAACAGGCTTAAAAATATAGGTTTGTATTATTTAGAGAGGTTTGAAAGCTCTGTTCAAAACTTAAAAGATGTTTTGAAAAGAAGAGTTGATAAATATGCTTTTGAAAATTCTGATTTTAACAAACAAGAGGCATATGCTTGGATTGAGGAAATTTTAAGCGAATTTCAACGGCTTGGGTATTTGAGTGATGAAAGGTATGCCGATATTAAGGTTAAAAATTATTTGGCGGCAGGAAAATCTGCAAGGTATATCAAAACAAAGCTTAAAGTTAAAGGTATTGATGAGGCCCGAACAGACGCTTTAATTGAAAATGAAGAATATGATCCGAAGAGTTTTGCCCTAAGACTTGCTAAGAAAAGAAAAATAGGGCCATTTCGGGCAAATGAAAAAGAACGCAAAGAAAACAGGCAAAAAGATATGGGGATTTTGCTTAGAGCCGGTTTTGATTATGATGTTGTTTGTGATGTTTTAGAACTGGATGTTATTGAGGGTGACCTCTAAACATTTTTTGCTTGACAGGAAGTAAAAAAACATTTATAAGCCGAGACGTTAACCCCGAGAATCGCTCCTAAAAGCGGTTTTAAATAATAACTAATAAACCGGAGAAAATATATGAAAAGAACATATCAACCCAGTAAGCTCGTGAGAGCACGCCGTCATGGCTTTAGAACACGTATGGCGACTGTTGGTGGCCGTAAAGTTTTGGCTGCACGTCGTGCAAGAGGTCGTAAAAAACTTTCTGCTTAACGTTCATGGATAAAATTCTTCATTTAAAAAAGAGAAGAGATTTTTTGAGAGTCGCCGAGGGCATTAGAATGGTCGTTTCGACCGTTATTTTGCAGGCGGCTCCCAGTTTATCTAAGGAAAAAGTGCCTTTTAAAGTTGGTTTTACAACAACAAAGAAAATTGGGACTGCTGTTGTGCGTACAAGGACTCGCCGCCGTATGCGTGCTGTCGTGCGTGAAGTTTTTCCCTCGTATGCTCTTGATAATGTCGAATATGTTTTAATCGGACGGTATAATACAGTTAATTGTCCCTATAAAGAACTTAAAAGTGATGTTAAATGGGCTTTGAAAAAAGCAAATGCAATGATTGAGAAAGGTGTTTATCAATCGGAGCCCCCCCAACAAAAAGAAGAAATTAAAGATGAAATGGATATTGATCAGGTGTGTTAAGTTTTATCAAAAATTTTTATCTCCGTTTTTTCCCGGGTGTTGCAGGTTTCGTCCGACATGTTCGCAATATATGATTGAAGCTATTCAAACACACGGGGCTGTGAAAGGGCTTTATTTAGGTGTTAAGCGTTTGTTACGATGCCATCCGTGGGGGGGATCGGGGTATGATCCCGTTCCTAAGAAAAAAGAAAAGTAAAAAACATTATACGTTTCCATTATTTTATTGCTTGAATTTAAAGGAAATATAAATTAAAAAAAGAACATTGTTTTGTTATGTAGGATATTGTCGATGAAAGAAGAAACAAAAAATTTATACGTTGCAATTATTTTATCTATGTTCATCATTTTTGGAGTGAATCATTTTTTGGCACCAAAAGTTTCACAGCCAACAAAAAAACAGATTGAGGTGCAACCGGAAATTAAGGTTGTTCAAGAAGAAACAAAAGCCAATTTACCGCTTGATGATATCTTAAATATAGATGAAAGAGTTTTAATTAAAACACCTTCCGTCCAAGGCTCGATTCGATTAAAAGGTGCTCGTTTTGATTTTTTAGAACTGACAAAATATAAAGAGACTATTGAAAAAGATAGCCCTAATGTTAAGTTACTTGCTCCTGCAGGGTCCTTGAATGCTTATTTTGCCGAATTTGGTTTTTTATCTACAAATCCTTTAAATGTACCCAACGCAGATAGCATTTGGAAGAATATGAGTGGTGATTTGACAATCTCTACGCCGCTTGTTTTGACGTGGAATAATGGCAGTGGGCTTAATTTTATACGTCAAATTTCAATTGATGAACACTATATGCTGACCATTTCGGATACGGTTCAAAACCAGACAGATAAAAATGTGACCCTTTATCCATTCGGACGCATCAACCGTATTTATGATCCTAAAAACGTGGCGCGCAGCGTTGTGCACGAGGGAGTGACCGGTGTTATTGATGGTTCAGCAAAAGAAATTAAATTAAAAGATGTAAAAGAAAAAGATCCGAAAAAATTTGAAGCTTCTGATGCTTGGTTTGGCTTTTCGGATAGATATTGGCTTACGGCTTTTATTTTAGATGCAAAAGATGGGACTGATATTACTGTTTCAAATAATGGCGACAACAACTATCAGGTTGATTTCAGGGTTGCACAGATCCTTATTCCGGCAGGGGGTACAAGAACGCAAACAGTTAAATTTTTTGCCGGGGCTAAAGAAATAAAGCTCCTTGATAAATATACAAAAGGGGGAATTAAAAAATTTGATTTGGCTGTTGACTTCGGTTGGTATTATTTCCTAACCAAGCCTTTTTTCTATATTTTGGACTTTTTATACAAGATTATCGGTAATATGGGGTGGGCAATTTTGCTCTTTGCTGCATTGTTGAGGCTTGTTATGTTTCCTGTGGCAAATAAATCTTATGAAAGTATGTCTAAAATGAAAAAAATTCAGCCGAAAGTCTTAGCTTTGCAAGAACAGTATAAAGGTAACAAAGTTTTATTACAACAAAAGACGATGGAGTTATATAAAAGAGAAAAAATCAATCCGGCTTCAGGTTGCTTGCCTCTATTTATCCAAATTCCTGTTTTCTTTTCACTTTATAAAGTATTGAATATTGCCATTGAAATTCGGCATGCGCCCTTTATCGGTTGGGTTAAGGATTTGTCTGCACCGGATCCGCTCACTATTTCTGCGTGGTCGCATGTGCCATTACCTGCTGTTTTAGATATTGGTGTATGGCCGATTTTAATGGGTTGACCATGTGGTTTCAACAAAAATTGAATCCTGCGCCGACAAATAAGGATCAAGCGCTAATGTTTGCCATGCTACCGCTTATTTTTACCCTTATGCTTGGGCATTTTGCTGTTGGTTTGGTGATTTATTGGACTTTGAGTAATTTGCTTTCCATTTTTCAACAGAAAGCCATTATGTATAAAAATGGGGTCAAATAATGGGTGAAAAAGTGGACTTAAAGTTGGAAAAAATAAACAGACTTTTTGTACGCCCTCCCCAATTTATGCTTTCGGTGGCCAGTCTTGCGCAATTACCTTTGGATGATAAGCCAGAGATTGCTTTTGCCGGACGCTCAAATGTTGGAAAATCGAGTCTGATTAATGCGCTTTTTAATCGCAAAGATGTGGCTAAAACTTCATCTACACCAGGTAGGACGCAACAACTCAATTATTTCAATTTTTTAGATAAAATTTATTTGGTTGATTTACCGGGGTATGGGTTTGCAAAAGCCCCACCTCAGGAGGTAAAACGTTGGCAAAGTGTTTTAACAACATATCTTAAAGGCCGGGCAAATTTACGCCGTGTCTTTTTGCTTGTGGACAGTCGTGTCGGTCTTAAAAAAGCTGATGAAGATATTTCAAAGATTCTTGATGAATGTGCTGTGCCTTATCAAATTATTCTCACAAAAACGGATAAAGTTTCAGATTCGGATTTACAGAAAGTGAAAGTCGATGTTTTAAGTTTTTTAGCAAAACACGCAGCGGCGCACAATGTTATTTTAGAGACGAGTTCTGAAAAAAAGGTCGGGCTTGATGAGGTGCGTGCCGAGATTGTGGGGTTTCTGTAAAAAACGCGTATAACGGCTTATCTAGAGCAGAAATTTCGAAAGCGGAAAAATTCATGTAGGTTTATCTACACTAAAATTTTTCCGCTTCTTATTTCTACTTTATCTAAACCATTCTCCACATTTTTAGAAAAAAACGCGTATAGCTGGCATCTAATACAGAACTTTTCGTTAATGCTCGGTCATGTACCTTTATTACACTCCCTTCGCATTTACTATATGCACACGCTCTCCGCGTTTTTTTGAAAAACTGTGTATAATGGGTAACTAATACAGAACTTTTCCTATGTGTGATTTTAAAAAATGATTTGACTTTTGTAAAAAGTTGTATAATATCCGAAACTGTTTTTAAATGCTATTTATTATGGGGGTATAGCTCAGTTGGGCGCGAGGATAGAAAATGCCTTAAATGGCATTTTATACCGCAAGCGGCGAAGTTTGGTTATTGAGCAAAGGAGCAAAGCGACAGAAGCGAAATTAACAAACGAGAGACCGAGCAACTGAGAATGTTTAAGAAAAGTATTTATTATGGGGGTATAGCTCAGTTGGGAGAGCGTTTGAATGGCATTCAAAAGGTCAGCGGTTCGATCCCGCTTACCTCCACCAATAACAAAGAGGCCTGCAATAAAATGCAGGTTTTTTTATTGCAAATTTTCTCTAGTGTGTTATCTTCTTTACTATGAAGAATGTTTTTATTTTAACGGGTGCGGGAATTTCTGCAGAATCAGGGCTTAAAACCTTTCGTGATATGAATGGTTTGTGGGAAAATTATGACGTTAATGATGTGGCATCAATTGAAGGATTTCAAAGAAACCCGAAGCTTGTACACGATTTTTACAATATGTTGCGTCCTCAAATGGATCGAGCTGAGCCGAATGCGGCGCATAGGGCTATCGCAGATTTTCAATCGCGGCAAAATTTTAAGGTTTTCCTGGTGACACAAAATGTGGATTTGTTGCATGAAAAGGCTGGGTCAAAAAATGTGTACCATATGCACGGGCGGATTGATGAAACCGTATGTATGAAATGCGGGCACGTTTTTAAAACGCCGGAAAAAAGTGCTTTTGATGGTGTATGTAAAAAATGCGACGCTACAGGCTTTTTGAAACCGAATATTGTGTTTTTCGGGGAAATGCCGATGTTTATGGCTGAGATTTCAAGAAAGATCCAAGAGTGTGACTTGTTTGTTGCTGTTGGGACATCGGGTGTTGTGTATCCGGCCGCTGGATTTGTGAGTCAGGCAAAATATTATGGTGCCGAAACATATTTATTCAATTTGGAATATACTGAAAATAACTATTATTTTGATCATCAAATTTTGGGAAAAGCCAGTGAGACATTGCCTCGATTTTTGGAAGGGCTTTCTTGAGAGATTAAGGTTTAATAGAAAGGCTTAACAATCCAATACCAAGTGAATCTGAAATTGTTTCATCTTCGTCCTTAAATTGGAGTAGGAGTTTATCTTTATTTAAAAGGCTTGTCGAAAATTTTATTGTTTTCGAAAGCGGTTGTTTATCTTTTGATGTGATCGTTATTTCTTCAAGAAGATGGTTGTTTATCATGATTTTAAATGTACGCTTGTTTTGGCTTACGAGCATTGCTTTATACGTGAACTCAATTGAAAGGCTTTGGTTTTCGGTTTTAGGTAAAGTAAATGACAATTCATCTGAAAAGACGGTATCTAAAACAGTGTTGGCATAGGTGGTATAATGGTTAATTTCATCAGGTGTTGAGAGCTTAATGCCAAGAGGGGCGTAAAGGTGATATTGAGGTTCGGATTTGACTTTGGTGGTTTCAAAGCTTTCGTAAACTTCAGATGATTTTAAAAGTTCTGTTTCAAGTTTTAATCCCATTTTTTCAAGCAAAGTCGGCTCAACTTGAAACAGAGAACGTCCAAGGCCGAATTTGCCGTCTTTAAAATGAATACCAAGAGCATTTAAAATGGTCGGGGCAATGTCCAGCGTTGTGAAAGCCGTGTGTGGCTTTTTTGTAAAAATAGGAGAGGGGTTTAAGATAAAATTGATAATTTTGCGATTTTTTTCTTTGGGGTAAAGTGAATTATTTCCTGTTTCGGTGTGATCAGCTAACACGACGACGGTTGTGTTTTGATAAAAATCTTGTACTTTCAGCCAATTTAGAAAATTTGAGAGCATGGTGTCGGCACAATGAACGACAGCTTCTTTATGAGAGGAAGCGGGGTTGCACTCAGGGGATAAAAAATAATCCGGCGTGTGTGTGTCAAGTGTGATAAACGAGAGGGCAAAAGGCTTTTCAGATTTGCTTAAATTCAAAAGTTCGAGTTTTATCATTTCATATAAAGTCCCATCGCGATAGCCTGAAAAAGCCCCCCTATTGTTGGTGAGAGGAAAAGATGGGTATTCCTTCTTCAGTTGATCTTTTCCCATCACTTTTTTGAAGCCATGTGTACGCATAAAGAGGTCGGCTTTAGCAAATTTAATATCTGCACCTTTGATGAAAACGGTTTGATAATCGTTTTGTTCTAAAATTTGAGGGTAGCAAACGAGGTTTGCAAGGAAATTTTCGTGACTTATGTGACCTTTTAAAACAGATTTTTTATAGGGCACGGCGCACATGCTTTGAACCATGGCTGCGGCTGTGTAGTCTTGTCTTTTTAATTGATAGAAACCTTCAAAAGAAAGGGATGTTTTCATGAGCCCGAAAATATTTGGAATGAGGTTTGATCGAAGATATGGCGAGGTTGCATAGTTTTCTTCTATTGATTCCAAATAAATAACGATGAGGTTGCGTTTGGAATTTAAAAAAGTAAAATCGATATTCTGTGGATAGGCGTATTCTTTTTCGTAGATTTTGGAATGAACATTTTTGTGAAAAAAGTAAGAGAAAATGCCGATTTGATAAAAAACAAAAAGAAAACATAAACATGATGTTATTAAAAGGTGAAAATTATTTTTTAAAATGAGGGATAACGAAATAGCTGTGATAATACCTAAAACAGCACTGATTGCGTACCCTAGTAAAAGCTTGTCCGAGGCTACTGATATACCGTCTTCTAAATTAATGAGTATTTGCTCAATATATATATCTCCCCAAATATGTTTTGTTTGAATGAGGGTGAATAGAAAAACAAAGGCGAGAACTAAAACAAGTAGACTTAAGATGTTTTTTAAAAATTGTGTCATAAGAATTCCTTTACTTGTTTTATGACGTTGTCAAACATTGTTTGTGTCAAACGGCCGGTGTTGATGTTATAACGTGAGGTGTGGTAGGAGCTGATTAAATATAGGTTTTCTTTTTCCAGACAATAGAGTCTTCCGTGTTCAAATTTAAAATCTGATTTTTTATAACCGAGTGTTTCTAAAATGCCATCATGTGCATCTTTGCCAATTGCTAAAATGACTTTGAGATTTGGCATTGCTTTAATTTCGGTTTTAAGAAAAAGGCGACAATTTTTAATTTCTGTTCTTGTTATTTTATTTTGTGGGGGGACGCAACGGACGGTGTTTGTGATGCGTGTATTTATAAGTTCGAAGCCATCATCTTTTTTTTGGGCGTAATTACCTTTTGCAAACCCAAATTTTTTTAAGGCTGGATACAAAACATCGCCGGCACCATCGTTGGTAAAAGGGCGGCCGGTTTGATTAGCGCCATGAAGACCCGGAGCCATTCCGACAACAAGTAAATTGGCATCAAGGTTTCCAAAAGACTGAACGGGAGCGTTGTGGTATGTCGGAAATTTTTGGCGATTTAACAGCCTAAATTGAAATAATCGTTCGCATTTTGCACAGTCTGGATCTGGATCACAAAAAGACATCTGTTTTCTCCTTTATGTTATTTTTTTGATATCATATTTTTTTTTTGAAAGCACTATTTAAAATTCTTTTTTACAGAATATATAGCTTCATGAACTTTAGGATTAATTCAATTTAACAATCACTATTTATAAATAGGAGAATATTTAATATGAAGAAAACTTTATTACTTACCGGTGTTGCCTCAATTTTAGCTTTTCAGGCTCATGCAGGCTATTGGTCAGATGTTTATAATGAAATGCTTCCGTATATTGGTGCTGATTATGTTTATTCCTATGGTAAATTTGGCGGCCCGGCCAGACATATGAAAGAGAGCTACCATTCTCCCTCAATTAATCTTGGTGCCAGAATGTATGGATACTATGGTTTGGAAGCTTTTTATCAGCAGTCTTTTAAAGAAAAGAGAAAGATTGCAGGTGAAACCCATTCTACCGAATTTTTAGCATATGGTGCAGATATGTACGGATATATGCCGGTTGGTTGCAGTCAATTTAATTTGCTTGGTTCTCTTGGCCTCGCAAACTATCGTTTCAGTTTCAGATATCCTGATGTTGCCTCTAAGACACAAGATAGAATCGGCTATCGTGCCGGTGTCGGTATGCAATATGATTTCACAGAACATTTTGCTTTCCGTATGATGGGCAGATATACTTATCTTGGCATGAATCGTGTCAATAACTTGAAAGAAGTGACAGCGGGTTTGCGCTTCATGTTTTAAAAGATTGTATAAAACGCGTTTAACGGGTTATCTAAGGTAAAAACAAAGGTTGGAAGTGTTTTCGTGTGGGTTTACCTTTTGGCACTTTCACCTTTGTTTTTATTTTATTTTATTTACGACTATTAAGTCAGCTTTTGTATAAAATTTCGTGTTTTTTTATTTTTCATAACCAAATTTTAATAATAAATGGCCTAGAGTGACTCTAATTGTTGGCATAGAGAAACAAATGGACAGATTTTGGCAGATTTTTTCTAAGGTGAAAAGTTCATCAGGCTTCTTTTTGATCCTGACGTTTGTTTTTATTTATTTTAGTTTTTATGCCGTACGTGGCGAAAGAGGGCTCCTTAAGTATATGGCTTTGAATAAGGAAGTTGCAGCAGCGCGTGTGGTTGAAGAAAAGTTTGCACAAGAAAAAGCAGATTGGGATAATAAAGTGAAACGTCTTTCCTCAGAGAGCTTGGATTTGGATATGCTAGATCAGCAAGCAAGGCTTGTTTTGAATATGGTCGGTCAAAAAGAGTTTGTGATTTTAGACTCTGATTTGGATGAATAAAAAAGGCTTTATTTTTAAAAAAAATCTGTTATACTGCATTTCAATCAGAGCGTTGAGAAATGAATGCGTGATGGTTTTTTGTGGAATTTTATATGAAAGCAACAGCGCGTAAAATTAAAATAAAAAAACCGCATAAGGTGTCTTATCGACCGTCAACTCCGATTTTTTCAAATAAAGAAATTATATTTCGAAGTGGTGGTCGAGCAAAGGTTTTTAACATATCTCCAAAATTGCAAGTTTTTGCCTTATTGGTGCTCTTGCTTATTGGTGTGTGGAGTGCGGTGTCATATCATATGTATCATAAATCAGGCAAGCTTAAATGGAAGCTTGATTCGGCGCGCAATGCGTATGCCGATTTGATGAGCGATTTTGTGGCCGTGCACAGAAATATTAATTCGATGCTTGCTTTGATTGATGATGAGAAAATAGAAGATGAAACTTCTCTTGATTTGGATAGGTATAAAGAGCAGGCGCAGGTTGTGGAAGCCAAAATTCAGGAAATGAGAGAAAATGAAGGTTGGTTACAAAAGCAAAGCGTCGATGAAAAAATGACTGTCAGTGAGGCTGTCTTAGAGAGAGATAGAGCGTTAGCTGATCGGAATGCGCTCTTAAAGAAGGTAAAGGAATTGGAGGTCAGCGTTCAGAAGTTGGAAATTTCCGAAATGGAAATCTTAAATAAAGTTGAAAAAATTTCTCAAACGGAAGCACAGAAAATTAAAGATGCCATTTCAAATATTAACAAATCGATTAAGGCTCAAAATCAGTATTTTAATCCGCTTGCAGGGGGTAAAAAAGATAGTGCCGGCGGAACGTTTGAGGCTGCACCGGAAGTTGATAATGAAGAACTCTTGAAAAAAATGCAGGAGGTTTTTTTAGGGATTGATAATTTAACCTATTACCGCGAAGTGATGCAAAATGTGCCTGTTGGAAAGCCTGTTTGGAGTTATCACTTAAGTTCACCATTTGGTAAAAGAGCTGATCCATTTAATAAGAAGTCTGCCAAACATAAGGGGGTTGACTTGGCTTCAAATAAGGGTAATATTATCACGGTAATGGCCAATGGTAAAGTTATACGTAATGAGTGGATCAACGGTTATGGTAATTGTATAGAAATTGATCACGGTAACGGATTTAAGACGAAGTATGCTCATCTTAACAAGTCATATGTCAAAAAAGGGCAAATGGTTAAACAAGGAGATAAGATTGCTGAGGTGGGGTCAACCGGGCGCTCAACAGGACCGCACTTGCATTATGAAGTGCTTTATAATGGGGTTAATGTTGATCCGATGGCATTTATTATGGCATTAAAATAGGAAAAGGAATTTAATATGAGATTTCGTAGAATGTTATATTTGAAAATTGCGCGCATGAGTAGGGGCTCAAACACACCAGTGCCGAGTATTATCAGCTTTGGAACTAAAATTAAAGGTAATATTTTAAGCGGTGATGTGATACATATTGACGGAACCTTGGAAGGTAATGTTATGTGTGAAGAGCTGATTGTTGGTTCGCGCGGGCATGTTTATGGGCAAGTTAAAGTCAAAAATTTGAGCATATATGGCATGCTTCAAGGATCGGCAGAGGCTGAAAGCGTCGTTATTGCTAAAGGAGCTCGTGTAACCGGGGATATATTGCATGAGACAATTGCTGTTGAACCGGGGGCATCAATTGAAGGAAGGTGCCTTAGAATTCAGAAAAATGAATCAGCTAAAACTGTTCAGATGCCGGAACGCAAAGAAAAGGCATCGGCCTAAAGATAAATGCTAAAGAAAGTTGTAAAGTCGGATTTTATTTCGAAAGGGCAGATCGCATTTAACCGTCGTGCTCGTTTTGATTATGCTATTGATGAAACATTTATAGCAGGGCTTGTTTTGACAGGCACAGAAGTGAAGTCTTTGCGTTTGGGACATGCTCAAATTAATGAGGCGTACGGCGTGGAAAAAAATGGCGAGATTTACATTTCTCAAATGTATATCGCAGAATATGCTAACAAAGGTTATGAAAGTCACCCCGAAAAGCGAGACAGAAAGCTCTTGTTGACCAAGCGTGAGGTAATAAAAATTATCAATGCACTTCAAAAAAAAGGTTCAACTCTTGTTGCTATCAAGCTTTTTTTTGATGAGCACGGTAGAGCAAAATTGGAAGTTGGGCTTGGGCGTGGTAAGAAGCTTTATGATAAACGGGAAGCTATAAAAGATCGTGACTGGGAACGACAAAAGCAGCGTATAGTTGGCATTTAAATATAAAACTGTGTCGGGCTTGTATAATGGGCTACTAATAAGCGTTTTTTCTCCTTATGTACTGTTTTTTGTACACGGCGTCAAAAATTTGCGGCGTATTAGCCTCATTTTCCAAGCCCATGGATTTTATGTTTTTAAGGGCGAATCGTAACAAAAGAGGAACTTTTAAATGATACACTTGTATATATTCTCCACTCTATCATGTATAGCCATTTCTGAGAATACAACTGTCGACACAAGAGCCTTTAAAAAAGAGGGGTATACCTTTAAGTTAAAGTATAAATAATGTTTGTTAAATATATATATTTTTTAAGAAATGAATTTATGCCAGGCGGCTAAGGCTTTTTGTTTAAAAGCTTCAACACGCTCCTTGCCGTACATGGCTTCGAGTTTTTCAAAGTATTTTTTATAATCTTCTTGATATGTATCCTCACCCGGGATTTCATCAACTTGAATAACTTCGACGTCATAAGCTTGATTAACTTTATTATCCGTGCATTCCATGACGGTGACGGTTTTGGCGTGTAAAATTTTCGGACGGATGATCGGGGTAATGGATTTTAGAAGGTAAAAATCTTTATTATTACGTCCCAAAATGGCTTGGTTGCGCCCGTCATAAAACAAAGCACCTCTGAAGACATAATCGGATTGTAGCTGAACTTTGATTATGACCCCTTGTTTGTCAAAGAAAAAATCGGATTGAAGATTTTGGACAGCTAATTCGTTTTCCATTATCTGCCACCCATGCTTTGAGAAATTGATTTGCCAAGTTCGTCCCAATGTTCATTTGAAACAGCAAAGGCCAAGCCTCCCATTGTAGCCGAGGCAACAGAATCAAGCCGTGCTTGAGAAGCAAGTTTGCCTAACTGTTTGACGGTTTTCATCGGTTCTTTTACGGCCTTGAGAAGGCTACTTCCAATTTTTAATAAAAAACCAAGCATGGTATCTATCTCCTATAAAAGAAGTATAGCATTTTTTGTAAATAAGGTCAATAGAATAAAAAAACCATCGATATTCGATGGTTTTTAGAAAACAAATTAAATATATTATGATTTAAGCTTTTTTGATGCCAAAGGCGCCAAATTTGCTGTTAAACTTAGAAACCTGACCACCAGAATCTACCATACGGTGGATACCCGTCCAAGCCGGATGAGACTTCGGATCAATTTCTAAATTCATTTTGTCACCAGCTTTACCCCATGTCGTTTTGACTTTGCACTCTGTGCCGTCTGTCATCACATAGGTGATTTCGTGGTAATCAGGATGAATGCCTTGTTTCATTATATTTCTCCAAATAAAACTCTTCTTAAATTAAAATTTATGCTCTTATAACCTAATCATTTTGGATTTTCAAGTGTTTTTTTAAGAATTATTTAAAAATTTCAAAAATCTTTTGATTAAGGTTAAAGTTTGTTGCAATCAAATCTCCCGTTTTGATTATTTCTTTGAGGTCTTCGGTGCGAATGTCCGCTTGTTTGGGAGAGCGAATAGAACCTCCCGCCTCCTTGAGTAACAAAATGCCAGCCAGTATGGAGCAAGGGTGATTTTCAAGTGAAATGCAAGCATCATATTTACCACCGGCAAGATAAGCCAAATCAAGTGCAATTGATCCGCTGATACGTAAATTTCCAGTCTTTTCCAATATGGCAGAATGAATTTTTGAAAGCTCAGCAGAACTTTTTGAAAAACTTGATGTCGAAGAAATGAGTGACGACTCGAGTTCTTTTGCAGAGGAAACACGCAACCTTTCATGGTTTCTGTAACCTTCTTTATATGCACCTTTACCAACAGCTGCAAAAAAAGTTTCATCACGCGCAGGGTTATAAATAACCGCACAAACAACAGACTCGTTTTCAACCAATGCAACAGACACCGCAAAATCAGGATTGCCGTGTGCAAAGTTTAAAATACCTTCAATCGGGGAAATCGCAAAATAAGACTTAGCAACAATTTTGTCTGCAGGGGTGAAAACAGGTATATCCGGTCTTATTTTTGAAAGCTCAATTTTCAAGTTGTTTTCGAGTTTTGTATAAGCATTAACTACAAAAGTTTTGATGCTTTTTACAGAATTTTGCAACTGTTCCAATTCTGCAAAGTCACGATCAAGGTATGAAGCAGATTTTTTGGTCGCTTCAACAATGTTTGTGAGCAAAGGGGAAATGTAAGGCATTATTTTGCTCTTTCAACATAGTTGGCTTCCGATGTGCCGACAACGATTTTTTCACCGACGCCGATAAACGGCGGAACCATGATGCGAACACCGTTATCCAAAATAGCCGGTTTATAGGAAGATGCGGCTGTTTGGCCTTTGATGACAGGTTCTGTTTCAACAACCGTGCAGATAACCTGCAAAGGTAATTCAACAGAAATCGGACGACCGTTGATATGTGAAATACGAACAACCATGCCATCCGTTAAAAACGGGCGCGAATCGCCTAAAATATCAGAAGGCATGCTAAATTGTTCAAATGTTTCATTTTCCATAAATGTCAAACCATTGGCATCTTCAAATAAAAATTGGCAATCTTTGTCCTCAACCATCATCTTCTCAACATTATCTTCCGTGCGGAAGCGCTCGTTTGTTTTTGTCCCTTCTTCAACAGACTTCATTTCGACTTGCATAAAAGCACCGCCTTTGCCCGGCTTGATGTGTTGTGCCTTAGTGATGGTCCACGGTTTTCCTTTGTATTCAATAACCCAACCAATTCTGATGGATCCTGCGAGTTGTTTCATGTTTAATTCTCCTATTTACAATTTTAAAAATGATTGATTTGTAAGGCAACATACAACACTTTTTTAATTTTGCAAGCGTTTTTTTTTGTTGCTTTTTATATTCGTTTTTGCTAATTAATAAAGCAGATGTCCGATGGATGTCTCGGGAATGAGAAAAACCGTGAAATAAGCAAGTATTGGTATGCTTTACTAAAGCATACGCCTGAAAGTCTGACGGACCGGAAGGCGGCCCAATAAACGTTACTGCAAATAAGCCGCAACTATTCTTGCTTATAGTTTTTCTACTTCCTGTCCGCCTATATGTATGACCATATATATAGAGCGTTTTTTTATGGGGGCTTGTATAATGGGCTACTAACAAGCGTTTTTTCTCCTTATGTACTGTTTTTTGTACACGGCGTCAAAAATTTGCGGCGTATCAGCCTCATTTTCCAAGCCCTATGATTGTGAGCTTGTATAACGGCTCATCTAAAGCAAAAATAATTTTAAAGTTGGTCTTTATGGTTTGAAAATGTATCGGGTAAGATGACAAAATCTGTTTTAAAAGAGGAATAATCTATATCTTCTTGAGGGTATAAGGCAGATTGAATTAAAAACATTTCATTATACCAAGATGTCAATTCTCGGATTTTTTCTGCACCATCCTTCCATGCTTTAATGATAAGAAAATCAGGCTCGCATTCGGAAGTAATCATGGCTTCATGACGGCGGGGGCGACATATGATACCGATAAATTTGTTTTTTAATTCTTTTATTTGTCTTGCATAATCTTTTTTGATGTGTTCTGATTTTGACAGATCTAAAATTATGCCATCAAGATTGTAGGCAAGAACATCGCTTAAGGATATTCCTAATACAATTTTGTTTTTTTGTTTGGCAGATTGTGCAAATTCTTGCTTGAAATGAGAATTTAAGTTTTCCGACAGGATAAAACATTCCAGGCTTGAATCGTTAATCAATTTAAGGTTTTCTGTTTCAATTTTTAATATAATCTTTTGCATAATGTTTGATTGCTTCTTGTAAATTTGAAAAAAAGATTTACAATAATTCTAATTCATTTTTTAAAAAAAAGAAAGAAAATTTTATGGAAGAGCAGAATTTAGAAAAAACAAACTTTGCGCTTGATGAGCTAAAGAAGAGTGTGCATGGTTTAAAAGATATGCTTGATGATAAAAAGACGTCGATTATCCAACAGCAAGAGGCTTATCGAAGTAATATGTTTCAGAAAAATAAAAAAATTGATGAGCTTCAAAGTGCCCTTGAGATGACAATTAAAAAAATAGAAGTGATGGCTCAGAAAATTGATGGAGTGATTGAACAAGATGGCTCAAGTAACAATTCAAATTAACGGACGTGAGTACGCTATTGCCTGCGGGAATGGTGAAGAGGGGCATATTGTTGAGCTTTCACGCGTGCTAGATGAAAAAGCAAAAATGTTGACTGCAGCAGGCGGGCAGATTAATGAGAATCAGCTTTTGGCTATGATCGGGCTTTTGGTTGCCGATGAGCTTCAAGATGTAAAAAAGGGTGTGGCAGCCCCTGACGTAAGGGTCGAAACAGTTGAAAAAATTGTTGAGGTACCCATTGAAAAGATTGTTGAAGTGCCGGTCGAAAAAGTCGTTGAGAAAGTTATTGAAGTGCCGGTCGAAAAAGTCGTTGAGAAAGTTATTGAAGTACCGGTTGAGAAAATCGTTGAGAAAACTGTTGAGGTGCCTGTCGAAAAGGTCGTTGAAAAAATTGTCGAAGTTGAAAAGGAAGTTTCTAAAGACGCCGATTTTTCAGCTATAGATGAAAAGCTTTCGAGTGTTCTAAAAGAGTTAACAATGCAAATTGATTTGCTCGTAAATGATGTAAAAGAGTGGTAAAGTAAAGATATAAATTTTAGCTCCACTATTTTCCAAGTCTATGATTGTGAGCTTGTATAATGGGCTACTACTTGTAAATTTTTCCTTGTGTACTGTTTTTTGTACACGGCGTCAAAAATTTGCGGCGTATTAGCCTCATTTTCCAAGCCCTTTGATTGTGAGCTTGTATAATGGCTCATCTAAAGCAAATTTTTAAGCAAAAGTGTCCTCACGTACGTTTAATGTACGCTACGGTACTTTTGCTCAAAACTTTATTTTATCTGAACCATTCTCCAAGCCCTATGATTCTATGTTTTTAAGGGCGAATCGTAACAAAAAAAGGTTCCTTATTTATTGTACGGCAGCGCCGTCTGAATGTGATGCAGCATTGGCAGCTTTTGGTGTGAACAAAACAACGTTTGCTTATTCCTCAAAGCTAAGAAAGGATATGGAGGCAAACAGAAAAGATCCGACGCGTTATACACCTGAAGAGGCCGCGCTTGCCGTTACGGGGCATGGCAACAACAAGCTGACGATCTATTTTAAGTAAAAAAATCAAAAAATATGAAGAGCGCGCACGCGCTCTTTTTTGTGTTTCGTGTTTTAAGGTATGCAGAAAAAAGAATCGGAATGCGAATCGGGCGTAGGGCAAAGTCAATAAAAATTTTTTTATTTTTTATTCATTTTTTGCTTGCAATGAGTCTTTTGTTATGTTATAAGCCCCTCCACAACGTTTGTTTAGGACCTTTAACAAGTCCTAGTGATGTTAAATATAAAATATAGGGCGGACCAATCATATGAACGGTTTGCTTTGGTTTTAACAATTTAGATGGCAGGGCGCCTTATAGGAGAGCTTATGCCGTTTAGTTATAGGGAAAAGTAAAATATGGAAACCCAAAATATAAGAATTCGCCTCAAGGCTTTTGATCATCGTTTGCTTGATCTTTCAACAACAGAGATTGTGCACACAGCCAAAAGAACAGGGGCAAGCGTCAGAGGGCCAATCCCTTTGCCGACCAGAATCGAAAAGTTTACGGTCAACCGTTCGCCGCACGTTGATAAAAAGTCACGTGAGCAGTTCGAAATCCGTACTCACAAGAGACTTCTGGATATTGTAGATCCTACACCGCAGACAGTTGATGCGTTAATGAAATTAGATTTGGCTGCCGGCGTTAATGTAGAAATTAAGTTGTAATGTTAATTTTAATGTTGGCGAATCGTGAAAATCGTTCGTCAACCAATTAGAAAAGGAAAAAATAATAATGCGTACAGGTCTGATCGCAAAAAAATTGGGAATGTCCCGCATTTTTGAAGCAGATGGCACACATATTCCGGTTACGGTTTTGAGTGTTGATGCTTTGAAAGTTATTGCTGTTAAGACATCGGAAAAGAATGGTTATAATGCTGTTCAACTCGGTACAGGTGCTGTTAAAGCAAAGAATGTTACGAAACCGATGAAAGGACATTTTGCCAAAGCTAATGTTGAGCCGAAGAAAAAGCTCGGAGAATTCAGAGTATCTGAAGACTGCTTGCTTTCTGTCGGTGAAGAATTATCCGCTGATCACTTTGTTCAAGGACAATATGTGGATGTTTGCGGAACTTCTATCGGTAAAGGTTTTGCCGGTGTTATGAAACGCCATAACTTTGCCGGTTTGGAAGCCTCGCACGGTGTGTCTATTTCTCACCGTTCACATGGTTCTACGGGTCAAAGACAAGATCCGGGTAAGGTATTTAAAGGCAAAAAGATGGCCGGACATATGGGTGCTGAGCGTGTTACTGTTCAGAATCTTAAAGTTGCCGCCATTGATGCAGCCAAAGGTTTGATTATGGTTAAGGGTGCTGTTCCGGGCTCTGAAAATTCATGGGTTCGCATTACTGATGCCGTTAAAAAATCAGCCAATGTTAAGCTGCCGATGCCTGCCGGTTTAAAATCCGTTCAAGAACCTGCTGCAGTTAAAGCAGAAGTTTCTGCTGAGAATGCATAAAGATAAGGATTGAAAATATGAAACAGGACATCTTAAATTTAGAAAATCAAAATGTCGGTACAATTGAACTTGATGATGCTATTTTCGGTATGGAAGTTCGTGAAGACATTTTGCAACGTGTCGTTTTGTGGCAACTTGCTCGTCGCCAACAAGGCACACACCTCACAAAAGGCCGTTCTGATGTGGCTTTGACTCCTGCAAAACCTTTTAAACAAAAAGGCAGCGGTAACGCGCGTCAGGGTTCAAGAAAAGGTACACAGTTCAGAAAAGGTGGCGTTGTGTTTGGTCCGGTTGTTCGTGATTATGGTCATGAATTGACTAAGAAATTTAGAAAACTCGGCTTAAAAACAGCACTTTCTACAAAGGCCAAAGAGGGCAACCTTGTCATTCTTGATGAGGCAAAATTGTCAGCTCCAAAAACAAAAGATTTAAAAGAAAAATTAAATGTTATGGGATTGACCAATTGTCTTATTATTGATGGTAAGGCAGTAGATGAAAATTTTGCATTGGCTAGCCGTAATATTATCGGCGTTGATGTTTTGCCGACAATAGGTGCCAATGTTTATGACATCTTGAAAAAAGATAAACTCGTGTTGACAAAAGAAGCAGTTGATTGCTTGAAAGAGAGATTGACATGGTAAAGACATCTAAAACTACAAACAAAGTGGATGCTTCGATGTATGATACACTTGTTCGTCCGGTAATTACCGAGAAATCTATGCTTAATTCTGAAGCCGGTAAAGTGACATTTATTGTTCCGCTTTCAGCTTCAAAAGAAGATATTAAAGCTGCTGTCGAAAGCATTTTTAATGTGAAGGTAGAGAGGGTAAATACCATTCGTCAGTTCGGCAAAACGAAGTTCTTTAGAGGTCGTAAGGGTGAACGCTCTGACTTTAAGAAGGCTTTGATTACACTTGCCGATGGTCAAAATATTGATGTTACAACAGGAATTTAATTATGACTTTGAAAACATTTAAGCCCACATCTCCAGGTCTTCGTCAACTGATTATTGTTGACAGAAGCGAGCTCTACAAGGGAGCACCTGAGAAAACGTTAACTGTCGGTTTAAGAAAAACCGGTGGTCGTGATAATTTCGGGCATGTCACAAGTCGGAGAATCGGTGGCGGTCATAAACGCAAACTGAGAGTTATCGACTTTAAACGTAATAAATTTGACTGTGAAGCCACAGTTCAAAGATTGGAATACGATCCGAATCGTACATCTTTCATTGCTTTGATTAAGTATGATGATGGCGAACTCGCATATATTCTTGCACCTCAAAGGCTTAAAGCCGGCGATAAAATCATTTCTTCAGCCAAAGCTGATGTGAAGCCGGGTAATGCTATGCCTTTGAAGAGTATGCCGGTTGGTACAATCGTTCACAACGTTGAGCTGAAAGCTGGCAAAGGCGGACAACTTGTTCGTTCTGCCGGTTGTTATGCTCAGCTCGTTGGTAAAGATGCCGGCTATGCACAACTTAAATTAAGTTCCGGCGAACTGAGAATTGTTCGTGAGGAATGCTTAGCAACAGTTGGTGCTGTTTCTAACCCGGACAATCAAAACAAATCTTTGGGTAAGGCCGGCCGTTCACGCTGGCTCGGTATCAGACCGGTTACCCGCGGTGTTGCGATGAACCCGGTTGACCACCCGCATGGTGGTGGTGAAGGCAGAACCTCAGGTGGTCGTCATCCGGTGACACCATGGGGTAAACCGACCAAGGGTGCTAAGACACGTTCTAACAAGAAGACAGATCGCTTTATTATGAGATCTCGTCATGATAACAAGAAATAAGGAGAAAGCTAAATGACACGTTCCGTATGGAAAGGACCTTTTGTAGACGGCTATCTTCTTAAGAAGGCTGATGCAGTTAGAGCTTCGGGTCGTAATGAAGTGATTAAAATTTGGTCACGCCGTTCAACAATGTTGCCGCAATTCGTCGGTTTGACGTTTGGTGTGCACAATGGCCACAAATTTATCCCTGTTCTCGTGACAGAAGATATGGTTGGTCATAAGTTTGGTGAATTTGCACCGACCAGAACATTCTTCGGCCATGCCGCAGATAAAACAGCAAAGAAAGGTAAGTAATCATGGCAAATACAAGTAATGAAAACAAGGCAGCAAAAAGCTGCACAGCTACTTGCCGTTCGATTAGAACAAGCCCGAGAAAGCTTAACCTCGTTGCTCAAACTATTCGCGGATTAAACGCCGAGAAGGCTGTTGCTGAATTAACCTTCTCAAAAAGAAGAGTAGCTAAAATTGCATTGCAATTGCTTAAATCTGCAATCGCCAATGCAGAAAATAACCACAATCTAAACATCGATAAGCTTGTTGTTAAAGAAGCTTATGTCGGTAAAGGATTGGTAATGAAACGTATGAATGCACGCGGTAGAGGAAGAGGGGCTCGTATCTTAAAGCCGTTTTCTTCAATGACCGTCGTCGTCACAGAGCGTGGGGAGTAGTCAAATGGGTCAGAAAGTAAATCCTACAAGTCTTCGTTTAGGTGTTAATCGCACTTGGGACTCTCGTTGGTATGCTGACGATAAGTTCACCGACTATCTTCACGAAGATTTAAAAATTAAAGAATTCTTGAAAGAGAAATTGGCTCAAGCCGGTATCAGCAAGATTGTGATTGAACGTCCTGCTAAGAAAGCAAGAGTAACAATTCACTCTGCAAGGCCGGGTGTTGTGATTGGTAAGAAAGGTCAAGATATTGAGTTTTTAAGAAAAGAAATTCAAAAATTGACATCTTCCGAAGTACAACTCAACATTTTAGAAGTCAGAAAGCCTGAGTTGGACGCTAAGCTCGTGGCTGATTCTGTTGCAGGGCAGCTTGAACGCCGTGTTGCTTTCAGAAGAGCTATGAAACGCGTTATGCAATCAGCATTACGTTTGGGTGCAGAAGGTATTAAGGTGAGCTGCAGTGGTCGTTTGGGTGGTGCTGAAATTGCACGTACCGAACATTATCGTGAAGGACGCGTTCCTTTGCACACGCTTCGCGCCGACATTGACTATGCAACCTCAACAGCTCATACAACTTATGGTGCTTGTGGTATTAAAGTTTGGATTTATAAGGGCGATATTATGGCTCATGATCCGATGGCACAAGACAAGAAGCTTAATGAACAGAAGTAGTAGTGAGGAATACATAAAATGTTAAGTCCAAAACGTATAAAATTCCGCAAGCAGCATAAGGGCCGCATTCACGGTCTGGCCAAAGGCGGATATGCATTGAATTTGGGTGATTACGGTTTGAAGGCTTTAACACCTGAGCGCATTACGGCTCGCCAAATTGAGGCAGCTCGTCGTGCCATCACGCGTGAAATGAAAAGAGCCGGACAATTGTGGATCCGAATTTTCCCGGACGTTCCTGTGTCAGATAAACCTGCCGAGGTTCGTATGGGTAAAGGTAAAGGTGCTGTCGAATTTTGGGTGGCAAGAGTTAAGCCTGGTCGCATTATGTTTGAGTGCAAAGGTGTTGATGAAGAAACAGCGCGCAGAGCATTTGAACTTGGTGCCGCAAAATTGCCCGTTAAGAGCAAATTTGTGAAACGCTTAGAAAGCCAAAAAGGAGAAGCATAATGGTTAAAACAAAAGATTTAAAGGCTATGAGCCTTGATGAGCTTGAGACCAAATTAACTGAAAACAAAAAGGAGCAGTTTAATTTGCGTATTCAACAATCAACAGGGCAATTAACGAACACAGCGCAAGTTCGTAAAGTTCGCAAAGAAATAGCTCAAATCAACACGCTCATTGCTGAGCGCAAGAAGAATAGTTAGGAGAAAAAACATGCCTAAAAGAATTCTTCAAGGTGTTGTTGTTTCAGATAAACAAGATAAAACCGTCGTGGTCAGTGTAGAGCGTCAGGTGATGCATCCTGTTTACAAAAAGTTCGTGAAGAAGAGCAAAAAATATGCCGCTCACGATGAGAATAATCAGTTCAAAGTTGGCGATGTGGTTTCGATTGAAGAATCTAAACCTTATTCAAAAACAAAGACATGGACTGTCATTAATAACGCCTAGAGAAAAGGAATATTAAAATGATACAAATGCAAACCAACCTTGATGTAGCCGATAATTCCGGCGCACGTCAGGTGCAGTGCATAAAA